>OLPY01001710.1_pt1 | contig 14835 bp, 15 predicted proteins | sample 1672481 | NCBI WGS metagenome assembly OLPY01 (sample SAMEA3136691, study PRJEB25190) | human gut metagenome | biome: human gut; feature: human-associated habitat; material: faeces | place: Austria | collected 2013 | reverse complement strand
CAGCCTTAGTGTTCGGACAGATGAATGAGCCGCCGGGATCCCGTATGCGTGTTGCGGAAACAGGTCTTACAATGGCTGAATATTTCCGTGATACAGAGCACAGAGATGTACTTTTGTTTATTGATAATATTTTCCGTTTTGTGCAGGCCGGTTCTGAGGTATCTGCACTTCTCGGACGTATGCCGTCTGCCGTAGGTTATCAGCCTACACTGGCAACTGAGATGGGTGAACTTCAGGAGCGTATCGCTTCTACAACTTCTGGTTCTGTAACTTCTGTACAGGCCGTATATGTACCTGCCGATGACCTGACTGACCCGGCTCCGGCAACAACGTTTGCACATCTGGATGCGACTACCGTACTTTCCCGTAAGATCGTAGAGCAGGGTATTTATCCGGCTGTTGATCCGCTGGAATCTACTTCCCGTATTCTGGAAGCTGATGTAGTCGGCGAGGAGCATTATGAAGTTGCACGTAGAGTACAGGAAATCCTTCAGAAATACAAAGAACTCCAGGATATCATTGCAATCCTTGGTATGGAAGAGCTTTCTGATGAGGATAAGAATACGGTATTCCGTGCAAGAAAGATTCAGAAATTCCTGTCCCAGCCATTCCATGTAGCTGAGAACTTTACAGGTATTCCTGGTAAATATGTTCCACTCAAAGAAACGATTCGTGGATTCAAGATGATCATTGATGGTGAGATGGATCAGTATCCGGAAAATGCGTTCTTCAACGTAGGAACCATTGACGAAGTAATCGAAAAAGCCAAAACTTTATCAGAAGAATAAGGGGTGAGGCTTATGGAAAGTACATTCGGACTTGAAATTTATGCTGCCAACAGACAGTTTTTTGCAGGAAGAGCCAAGTCACTGATCATCCCGGCCGAGGATGGACAGAAGGAATTTCTGGCACATCATGCCAATATGATCTGTGCGATCGTTCCGGGTGAGATGCGCTTTGAGGATTCTGAAGGGAACTGGCTGACAGTTGCGGTAAGTTCAGGTTTTGTTGAGATGATCAACAACCGTGCAAAGCTGTTCTGCCTGACTGTGGAACGTCCGGAAGAAATTGATATCCGCAGAGCAGAAGAGGCAAGAGACCGTGCGGAAGAGCAGCTGCGTCAGAAACAGAGCATTGTGGAATATCACAGAAGCCAGGCTGCACTCGCAAGAGCGATGACAAGACTTCGTGTCAGCAAAAATATATAAAAGTAACTGCTAAGACATGAACCGGTTACGGGATGTGAACAGAGAACAGTTACAAACCAAAGTCAGCAAAACAGGACTGCGATTCAGAAATGAATGTGGTCCTGCTTTTTTAGCTTCCAAGTTACTGCGAACGGAGTTAACAGTAACGTTGCTGAAAAATGTCTGTTTTTTCCTACAGGATGATAATTGTAAAGAAAATGCTGCTATGCTATAATTGTCACATTACTTATAATTGCAGAGTCACTCTGCGTGATAATAATTCATATTGCTGTTGATGAATGAACAGTAATGATCTACCGCGAAAAAGATTGGAAATGTTTTGAACTCGTTGTCTGAAGTGGAAAAACTGTAAGGAGACAGAACAATTACAATAAACTATCGTAACCAGACAACAGAGTATAAGAAAGGTTAACTTAAAAAGTATGGCAAGTATTAAAGATGTGGCACAGAAGGCCGGAGTAGGGGTCGGTACTGTGTCCAGAGTAATAAACGGCAGTGGTTATGTTGCCGCTGATACCCGCAAAAAAATTGAACAGGCGATCAGTGATCTGGAATACACGCCGAATGAACTGGCAAGAAATCTGTTTCGCAATCGAACCGGTATCATAGGCGTTCTGATCCCTGACCTGGATCATCCGTTTTTCTCCTCATTTGCACGAGAGACAGAGGTGGCTCTATATAAAAGAGGCTACAAGGCGATGATCTGCAATACAGTAGGAAGCAGCAACAGAGAACGCGACTATCTGAATATGTTGGACCGCAATATGGTGGATGGAATCATTACCGGTGCACATACATTGCATTGGAAGGAATATGTGAACCGGAAGCGTACAATTGTCGCACTGGATCAGGATTTCGGTCCGGAGATTCCTATGGTAGGGTCTGACCATGCTTATGGTGGTAAGCTGGCAGCAGAGATCATGCTGAAAAATAACTGTAAGAGGGTCGTCCACATCACTGGTATTGCTCCGAATGTAGCGGCAAATGACAGACATATCATATTTGAAGAGACGTTGAAGAAGCATGGAGTGGAAGTCCTGGATCTGACCATGGAATGGAATCTGTTTGATCACCAGTCTTACTGGGATGCAGCAGCCGAGGCAATGGAGAAATATCCGGATGCAGATGGTGTATTTGCAGCTGACCAGCCGGCACTCTGCTATATGCACCTTGCCCTCAAAGCAGGGAAAAGAGTCCCGGAGGATCTCAAGGTGATCACTTATGATGGCATGGATGTCAGCAGAATCTGCTATCCGGAGGTAACGGCTATTTGTCAGAATGTGAAATTTCTGGCAGAAACCTGTGCCAAAAGTGTCATAAATCTGATAGAAGACAAGGAACCCGTTCCACACAGACAGATTTTATCCGTGGAATTAAGGCAGGGACAAAGTACCTATCCGGTTGAAATTGATGGTAAATTATAAGATATAAACAAAAAACATAAAAAATATAGCATAAAAAGAAAAATATATCAGCATTTAAACAAAAAAATCTGACAAAATATTAAAACATGCAAGGCTCTAAAATGGCTTTGCATGTTTTTGTATTCTAAATAGATTATGTTAAAAAAATAACATATACACATATACAATATGCACAAAATTAAAATGCTAAAATTATAAAAATGCACGGAATTGTGCTTGGAAACGAGTTTTTAATCAAATTCTGTTGACAAATACACTTCATGGAAGTATGATAAAGACACGATATGGAACGGCTTCCACAAAAACTTCTCGAACAAACTTATAAGAATCGGCTGGTTGAGAATATGGAACGAGTTCTAAAATATTTCCTTTCGCGCGGTGGAAATAAACATTAAAGGAGGATTAAGAAATGAAAAAAACCATTAGTCTGGCAATGGCAGCAGCACTTGCAGTTTCAGGAGCAGCAACAACTGTACCGGTATTCGCAGATGACGTGACAAACATCACAATTTGGAGTCCAACAGACAGAGAATCAATTGAAGCATGGTGGAAAGAAAAAATTTCCGAATGGAACGAAGAACATCCTGAGATTCAGGTAAGTCGTGAAGCAATTGACCGTTCAGACTCTTACGCGTATGATAACAAGATTGCTACAGCAGTTACATCCAACGATCTTCCGGATATCTTCTATGTAGACGGACCGCAGGTTTCCTATTATGCAGCTAATGGAATCACAGTTCCGCTGGATGACTATTTTACAGATGAAGACAAAGCAGATTTCGTAAAGTCTTCAATGACGCAGAATACATATGATGGCAAATTATATGCTGTAGGTGCAACAGAATCTTCCGTAGCATTCTATTACAACAAAGATTACCTCAAAGAATGTGGTGTAGATACAGATGATCTGGATTCCCGTACACTCGAAAATCCTCTGACAACAGATGAAGTTGCTGAGATTGCTGAAAAATGTACAACAGATGATTATGTAGGAACACACATCATCATGGACCACGGCGAAGGACTTCCATATGCTCTTGAACCGCTGTATCTTTCTGCTGGAAAAGATTATATCAGCGAAGATGGAAAAGAAGCCGATGGATATGTGAACAGTGAAGAAGCAGTAAACACAACAGCATGGCTTGCAGATCTGATCGCTAAAGGATATGCAAACGTTGAACCGATCACAGATGAATTCCTCAATGGTGCATGTGCAACAATGATCGGTGGTTCATGGGAAATCGCAACACTTGAACAGAATGCTGATTTTGACTGGGGTGTAACTTATTATCCGGTTAATGCTGAAACTAAAAAAGCAGTTTCCCCATGTGGTGACTGGGCAGCAGCAATCTCCAAAGACTGCGAGAACGCAGATGCAGCAGGTGAATTCCTGGCATGGCTGATGAATACTGATAACGTAGCATCTTATGCAGCAGCAATTGCAAAACCTGCAACACGTTCTTCTGCTTATGAAACAGAAGCAATGGCTGAGTACAAAGAAGGTGCAAGAGCTCTTATCGTAGATCAGCTTGAAAACACAGCAGTTCCGCGTCCAAGAACTCCTTCCTATGCTACTTTCTCCGCAGCATATGCAGAAGCAATGACAAACATCTTCTCTGATGCGGCAAGTAATGAAGAAGCAGATACAGATTATATTCAGTCTGAATTTGATACAGTGGTAGATACATTTACAGAAGACTACGAAACATATTACGCTGAATAAGAAAACAAATAAATGAAAACGAAGCCGCATCGGCAAAAAAGCGGTGCGGCTTCGCTTTTTCTGGATAAGAAAAAGGGGGAAAGGCAATGGCAAAGGCAGAAAAAAAGAAGCTTTCCGGCCGTAAACGTGATGAAAGAGTGGCTGCATATATTTTTGTAGCACCGGCAGTGATTCTTCTGATTGCATTTCTTGTTGTACCTATGATCTATACCGTATATTTTTCAGGATTTAAATATCAGATCATGAGACCTGATGCCATGAAATTTATTGGTTTAGAAAACTATCAGAAGCTTTTCAGTGACAAAAACTTCTGGCTTGCATTAAAAAATACAGTGTACTTTACTGTAATTGTTGTTCCGTGTCAGTGTGTACTCGCACTCGCACTTGCACTTCTGGTTTCAAAGAAGTTCCGTGGAGTGGCTGTTTTCCGTACCATGTACTTTGCACCACAGCTTACTTCTATGGTAGTTATCTCCGTACTGTGGTCTGTACTTTACAATGCAAACCCGAACACAGGTCTTATCAACTCCATTCTGGTATCTCTGGGAATGAGCCCGATCAAGTTCCTGAGTGATGCAAGCACAGCGATGAATTCTATCATCTTTATGTCTGCATGGCAGGGCGCCGGTTATCAGATGATGATCTTCCTGGCAGGTCTTCAGGGAATCCCGAGAGACCAGTACGAAGCAGCATCCGTAGACGGTGCTACAAAATTTAAACAGTTCCTTTATATCACTATTCCTGGGCTGAAGGGAACAATTAAATATGTAATCATGATCACTATGATCCAGGCAATGAAACTCTTTACACAGCCATATATCATGACACAGGGTGGACCGAAAAACTCCACAAAGACTCTTGTATACTATATTTATACACAGGGCTTCCAGAAGGGTAACTTTGGTTATGCCTGCTCGATCGCGGCTGTATTCTTTGTAATCGTAGTATGTATGTCTATGGCTATGAAGAAAGTAACTGCGGCAACAGACTGAGAAAGGAGGATATAAATATGAAAAAATCAATGAGGTTTTCTAATGCATTTGGAAAATTTATGTTCTATTTTGGAAATATTATCATCGGTATCATCTTTGTATCTCCTCTGATCTGGATGATTTCCGCATCACTGAAGCCAGAGGCTAAGATTTTTGCAAATATGGATTCACTGACTACTTTTTTACCAGTTCAGGCATCCTTAAGTAACTATGCAGAGGTATTTTCACGATTGAATATGCCACTGGTATTTAAGAATACACTTCTGTATATTGCATTGATCCTGGTTCTTGATCTTCTTGTAAACTCCATGTGCGGTTATGCACTGGCTAAATTTGAGTTCAAAGGTAAAGGTGCAGTTCTGAATCTCGTAATTGCACTGATGGTATTGCCGATGGAAGCTATCATGCTCCCGCTTTATATTGAAATGTCTCAGCTTGGCTGGGTAAACACACTGGCTGCACTTGTTATTCCTTTTGTTGCAAAATGCTTCTCAATTTATATGTTCCGGCAGTTCTTCTGTGATGTTCCGGATGACCTGATTGAAGCAGCGGCAATTGATGGCTGCAGTCCGATCAGAACTTTCTTCCAGATTGTTATGCCAATTTCCAAAACTGTGTATGCTACAGTATTTATTCTTGATTTCGTAGCACACTGGAATGACTTTATGTGGCCATTCCTCGTTATGACAGGTGAGGATAAACGTACGATCCAGCTTGCAGTTCAGTCATTTTTTGGTACCCAGCCGGTGCACTACAGTGCCATCATGGCAGCCCTGGTTGTCTCTGCGATTCCGATGATCATTATGTTTATCTTCATGCAGAAATACTATGTAGAAGGTATTGCATCTTCTGGTATCAAAGGCTAAAATTTTATTTGGATCAGAAATCGGAAACCATGATGTCAGGGTCTTTTGTTACCATGCAAAAAACCTCGTGGGATACTATCTTCTGAATAGTTACAGAATATTACCATAAGGAGAACGAATGTATGATTAGTGAGAAATTACAGAAGGCCAGAGAATTTGAACAGGAACAGTTGAGCAAAATTTCTCCGGAAGAACGTCCTTCTTTTCATGTGACTGGTGGTACAGGCTGGATCAATGATCCAAACGGATTTTCTTATTACAATGGAGAATACCATCTGTTTTATCAGTACCATCCATATTCTAATGAATGGGGTCCAATGCACTGGGGACATCTCAGCAGCAAAGATATGCTTGCATGGAAAAGACTTCCGGTAGTTATGGCACCGGAAGAATCCTATGATAACTTTGGATGCTTTTCCGGAAGTGCTCTGGAGCTTTCTGATGGACGACATCTTCTGATGTACACTGGAGTTGGCTTCGTAGGCGATACTCCGATGGCAAACGGAGAGCTTCCGACTCATCAGACACAGTGTATCGCTGTGGGTGATGGTATCAATTATGAGAAATATGAAAACAATCCGGTCATTACCGGAGATGATATTCCGGAAGGCGGAAGTAAAGTAGATTTCCGTGATCCTAAGATCTGGAAGGAAGACGATGGCTATTTTTATGCTGTGATCTCCAATATGACAGATGATGGAAACAGCAGAATTCTTCTTTACAAAAGTCCGGATGCTTTCAAGTGGGAATATGTAACGGTTCTGGATCACAGCGATGCCAGACTTGGCAAGATGTGGGAATGTCCGGACTTCTATGAAGTTGACGGTAAACATGTCCTTGTGGTCAGTCCGATGGCAATGCTTCCGGAAGACCTCAAATTCCATGTGGGACACAGCGTTATCTATCTGACGGGAACCTACAACAAAGAAACCCATGAATTTGTAAGAGAGGATGTACAGCCTCTCGACAGCGGAATTGATTTCTATGCTCCTCAGAGTATGCTCACTCCGGATGGACGTCGTGTCATGATCGCATGGATGCAGGCATGGCCGAATTCCAAGTTTGTTCCGGATGGAGTGAAATATTTCGGACAGATGACAGTTCCGAGAGAAATCAATTATCGTGATGGAAAACTGATCCAGCAGCCGGTAAGAGAAATCGAAAATTATCGTGGCGAACTGGTTGAGCATCACAATGTTGAAATCACAGAAGAAACAGCTCTGGATGGAATCAGCGGACGCGTTATTGATATGACCGTAAAACTGAAGGTGACCGATGATCTCCATAAGTTTACAATTAAACTTGCAGCAGATGATACCTATTCTTCATATATTACCTATGATCCGGCAGAAGAAATTCTGAATATTGACAGAAGCAGAAGCGGATATCTCTACGACATCCTCCACAGCAGAGATATTCGGGTGAAACCGGTAGATGGAGAAGTGACATTGAGAATCCTTATGGACAAATTCAGTGTGGAAATCTTTATCAACGATGGAAGCCAGACTGCAACAATGGTTCTGTTTACCCCGCAGGACGCAGATCAGATCACTTTTGCAGCAGAAGGTAAAGCAGAGATCAGTATTGACAAGTATAACCTTGTTTTCTGATAAAACCTCCCAAAAGACAGGCGTAAGCATTAAGCGCGCCTGTCTTTTTTCTGTTCATAAAGGAGAAGCTGTGCTATACTGAAAGGCAGACAAACGGGGATTTTCCCGGATAAATTTACAGAAAGAAGGACAGCAGAATGAGTGAGACAAGAAAGCTGTATTATGAGGATGTATATCAGAAGGAATTTACTGCAGAGGTTCTGGAATGCAGGGAGACTGACAGAGGATATGAGGTTGTTCTGGATCAGACAGCCTTTTATCCGGAAGGCGGCGGCCAGCCATGTGACCTTGGTACTTTAAATGGAATTTCCGTTGTGGATGTACAGGAAAAGGGAAGTGAGATTGTTCATTATACAGAGAAACCGCTGGAAACCGGAAGCAAGGTAACAGGAAAAATTGACTGGGCCAGAAGGTTTGATCTGATGCAGCAGCATTCCGGAGAGCATATTGTCAGTGGACTGGTGCATGAGGCATATGGATATGACAATGTGGGATTTCATATGAGCAGTGATGTGATCACAGTAGATTTCAGCGGGGTTCTGACAGAGACACAGCTTGCTGAGATTGAGGCGGAGACAAATCAGAAAATATGGGAGAACACTCCGGTAGAAATTTTTTATCCGCCAAAAGAAGAACTGGAAAAACTGTCCTACAGAAGCAAAAAGGAACTTACTGGTCAGGTGCGTCTTGTGCGTTTCCCGGGTTCTGATCTCTGTGCATGTTGTGGAACGCATGTCACACATACAGGAGAGATCGGTGCGGTCAAGATCCTTTCCGTAGAAAATTTCCATGAAGGAATCCGCATGACCATGATCTGTGGAAAACGTGTCATGGATTACCTGAATATAATAGATGACCAGAATCATCAGATTTCCGTGAAGCTTTCTGCAAAAACAGGCGAGACAGCGGCAGCGGTAGCCCGGCTGCAGGATGAAAATTTCCGGCTCAAAGGTAAAGTCAGTCATATGGTAGATGAACTTTGTGCGACAGAGGCAAAGAGATGGGAAGATGAGGGAAGTGTCCTTCTGTTCCATGACGGACTGGAGTCAGATCAGGTTCGCAGAATGGCAGACGCTGTTATGCAGACATGCTCCGGCTGCTGTGCGGTATTCTCAAAGGGGGAAGACGGCAGCTATAAGTATGCCATGGGAGAACTGAATGGTGATCTTCGTCAGTTCACAAAAGAAATGAATGCAGCGCTGAATGGAAGAGGTGGCGGAAAACCATTCTTCGTACAGGGTTCAGTGAAGGCATCTGAGGAAGAAATCCGCGGATTTTTCCGCCAGTAAGAGGTAGGATAAATGTTTGGTGAATGTCATGCACATATGTTGATGGATGGAATCGATTACCGTGAGGCGGTTAAGCTGCACAGAGAATCTGTATGTGAGTCAAAAATCCGGGAGTATTTTGAGGCTTACAGAAGAGCAGGGGTTTCTTTTGTACGTGACGGAGGAGATAACTGCGGAGTTTCCAGAAGAGCCGCACAGATTGCCGGAGAATATGGAATCGATTATAGGACACCGGTTTTTGCTATCCATAAAGAAGGACATTATGGCAGGATTGTCGGACGAAGCTTTGGCAATATGAGAGAATTCCACCAGAGAGTCCGGGAAGCGGCAGCGGAGGGCGCAGATTTTATCAAGATCATGACGACGGGACTGCTGGATTTCCGAAACCATGGTGAGATCACAGGTACACCTCTGGATAAGACAGAGGTCAAAGAGATGGTGCATATCGCCCATGAAGAGGGATTTGCTGTGATGAGTCATACAAATGGAATTTATGGCACGCAGGCGGCGATAGAGGCGGGAGTAGATACACTGGAGCACGGTAACTATATGGATGAAGAAACGCTGACCATGCTGGCTGACAGTCATACGGTGTGGGTTCCGACTCTGGTGACGGTCCGTAATCTTCTGGGATGCGGAAGATATGAGGATGAAACTCTGCTTCCGATTATCTATCGGGCAGAAGAAATGGTCAGAACAGCTTTCAGAAAGGGCGTCAAAACAGCTCTTGGGAGTGATGCGGGAGCCTATTGCGTACTTCATGGAGATGGAATCTGTCAGGAATATCAGTCCTTCAGAGAAATACTGGGAGATTCAAAGGAAGTACAGGACTGGCTGAGAAACGGAGAGGAGATCATCCGAAAGAAATTCAGAAGAAGTTAATAGTTATAAAAACAGAAGATGCCATAATTCTCAGAAGTGTTGAGAGTTATGGCATTTTTTCAATATTTATATCTATGCATCTTCGATGTTGAGTGCACAGAGAATATTGGATTTGCGTGATTTGGCAGGATTGAAAGTAATCTTAACGGAACTTCCGCTGAGCAGTCCGCCTGTAGAGGAATTGGAAGCATTGTCTATATTGCAGGTAACATACACATTATCATAAGTCAAAAGAGTGAGCGTATTGGAGGTTGAAGCGATAATGTCGCCGGATACAGCAAAGGAAATCCTTTGTTCACTGAGTGATTCGGGAACATCTCCTGTGACTCCGAGGATGGAAATATTCTCTGTAGTGCTGCCGTCAAAATCACCGGTATAAGTGATGGTGACATGAGATCCCGGAGTCGGGCCTCCACTGAAATAAGATGGAAATCCGGACAGATCTAGTTTCATGGTGGTATTTGTACTTTCAATAGTTATCTGCAGGATGTTGGTTTGGATACTCTGGATCACAGCACGCAGCTGGTTCTCCTTTTTACGCTCCTGATCTTTGGAAGGTGCAGGAGTTGGCGTCGGGTCAGGAACCTTAAGAGGATCAATATCAGAGATACTGAGCACTTTGACATGAGAACCGTATAATCGGGAGGGATTTTCCGGATCGGGGGTCTCCAATTCGCCTTTGTAGTGAATATAAACCCAGGTACCTGTCTTGAGGCCGTTTTGATAATACTGTTCTGCGCCGGTGCTTGGGAAAGTGGCAGTTTTGCCGCCGCGGGATTTTATGGTGACAGAATTTGCAGTGAGCTGCTGGATCTGTCCATGAGAAGTTTTATCTTTCAGAGTATCGGTTGTATGATAATCATCAACCACCTTAAGTGCACGGACTGTAGAGGTGTCGGTATCGGTAAGCTGTCCCTCATAGATCACACTGACAGAGTCTCCGCGGATAATACCATCCTCAGATTCCAGAGTGGCCTGAGAAACATCAAACGTATAGGGTAGAGAAGAACTGACAAGAGTGAGTTTGTTTCCGGTGAAACTCTGGACAGTTCCCGGCAGTTCATCCATATAGACGCGTGTACTGTCAGGATGGATATCCTGGATTTCCTGATTATCAGAAGGCATGATCCTGTTGAGGAGATTCTCAGGGCTGCAGCCTGACAACAAAGGAATAAATACACTGCAGAATGACAAAAGAAGCCATTTTTTCATTCTGTTCCTCCCTGTGGCTGAACTCGGAACCAGTATGTATAGAAATCCGTGAATCCGAGAGATGCATAAAGTCTTTTGGCAGGGGTATTTCCCTGTACTACCTGTAAGTAAGCATTCTGTGCACCCTGGTGCACTCCCTCTTTGAGAAGCGCAGTGCATATCTGGCGGGCAAATCCCTGTCCGCGATAATTTTCTTTGACATGGATCGCATAGATACCGATGTAGTCACGATCCAGGATGCCGAGGCCAGTGGCAATGATTTTGCCGTTTCTCCAGACAGAAGCACAGATGGTATCCTTTGGGATTGCACGGTACATAGAAGGAACCACTGCACGGTGGATCGGATTTGTCATTTTTTTGAGATCAAACAGGCTGGTGATCCAGATATCCGGAATCTCATCGGTAAGTGTTACGTCTGAACATTCGGCACTGAGATTGGCATTTTCCAGATGTAGAGTCATGACTTCTGTTGTATGCTGGATCTCATATCCACGGTTCTCCAGAGTATAGTCAAAATCCGGTGAGACCAGAGGACTGATCTTGAAGATTGCAGGTGAGCCAAGGCGTTTGTAAACGTCTTCGCAGTAGGAGACCTTTTCTCTCCATGGTAAGGTTGAACTGCCAAATTGTTCAACGCTGTTGGTTCTGTGTGTATAAAAATAAGAAAACCGAAGAATCCAGCCGTCATAAAGTTCCATTTTATGTGAAGGCCAGGCATTTAATGACATATCTTCGATTTTTTTGATGTTTTTTTCCATGAAAATGCCTCCCGTTTCAAAACTATGTATTATTATACTGTGCGGCAAGTACTCTGTAAATACAGGATAAATATTACCTGTGAACAGTTACACATATTATACAAAAGCCCTCAAAAAACTGCAATAAGCCTGAGGCGAAGACAGGAAGAAATTTGACAAAAAAGCAGAAACAGGCAGAATCTGGCTGTCTGGATTTGGTGAACGAATTTTCTTTACAAACAGCAGAAGCCAAGACTATAATAAGACTCACCAGAAATCTTCTGGTATTCCCACCGTCGGTTCTGACGGAATAACCCCAATTTTTTTATAATCAAATATCAGGAACAAGGAGGCGGATTATTTATTGCTGATCAAATGCTGCTTCTGACGATTGCCGGTGTATCTGTAATTATGGATCTTTACAGTATGAAGGTTAAGAACAACTGGATTTTATGTTCTCTTCTGGCAGGAGCAGGGTATTGCTTCTGGAAGAGTGGTTTTGCCGGTCTTATAAGATTTGTGCCGGGAGCTCTGGTGCCACTGGCAATCCTCGGGTGGATGTTTTATTTTCGAATGCTTGGTCCAGGTGATATTAAAGTATTCTGTGCACTGGGAGGAATCATGGGTCCTGCGAAGATTCTGTGGTGTATCTGGTTTTCCTTTCTGTGCGGTGCAGGAATTTCGCTTGCACTTCTGATCTGTTATACCGATATCAGAAAGAGAATGAGTTATCTGGCAGCATATCTTGCTGAATGCATCAGGACGGGAAGACCAAAGCCTTATTATCAGACGGGAAATACACTGGAAAATATTCATTTTACAGTACCTATTTTTATGAGTGTGATGCTTTATACAGGAGGTTTATATTGAAAAAACAAATTTTTGCAGTCTGTGACCTTGAAGCGGATTATGCCCGGAATTTCATGGAATATCTGAATCGAAGAAATAATCTTCCGTTCGAAGTCCAGGCATTTACAAGTGTGGAAAGTCTGGTAGCTTATGCACAGAAAACACACGTAGAATTGCTGTTGATCTCAGTGGATGCCATGTGCAGGGAAGTTCGTGAACTGGACATTGGAAAGGTTGTGATTCTTACAGAAGGAAGCAGACCGGAAGAGTTGGATATGTATGCAGAGGTCTATAAATATCAGTCTTCGGCAGAGATCATCCGTGAGGTGATGGCGTGCTATGGGGAAGAAAGAGATGTTTTTCCCATACAGAGCCCTGCATTGAAAAAGAAGACAGAATTTCTGGGTGTGTATTCTCCTCTTGGCAGATGTCTGCAAACTTCTTTTGCATGGACACTGGCACAGATATTAAGCGAAGAACGTGCAGTGCTTTATCTGAATATGGAAGAATATTCCGGATTTGAAGAACTGATGCATCAAAAATTTTCCTGTACACTCAGCGACCTGCTTTATTATGTAAGACAGAAAAGTCCAGGCATCATTCTGAAGCTGAACAGTATGATTCAAAATGTAGGAAAACTCGATTTTGTCCCACCGGTACAGCTGCCGGAGGACATCAGAGAAACCGCCTGGAAGGACTGGGAATATCTTTTTCAGGAACTGCTTCTTCATGGCAGCTATGATGTGATCGTAGTGGATATGGGGAATGGAACAGAAGAACTCTTTCAATTGCTGGAGTTATGTAAGTTTATTTATATGCCTGTATGTACAGATCTCATTTCCCAAAGTAAACTTCAGCAGTTTGAAAATCTTCTTGATACGAGAGGATATTCCCATCTGCTTGAAAAGACTGTAAAAATGAGTCTTCCCTTCTGTGAGACATCAGGAAATGCAGATTATCCGGAATCCCTGATATGGAGTCCGCTTGGAAACTATGTGAGAGAACTTCTTGGAAAGGAGACTTCACATGAACAGTGACTGCTTCAGAGTACTCCGACAGCGTCTGATGGAAAAGCTGGATCTGGCGAGAGAGTTATCAGATGAAGAGATTCTGGAAGAGATTGATGATCTGCTCCTGAATGGAACACAGGAAGAGGCACTTTCACTCAGAGAAAAAATAGCACTTCGGCAGGAACTCTTTTATTCTGTACGAAAACTGGATGTTTTGCAGGAGCTTATTGACGATAATACTGTGACAGAGATCATGGTGAATGGACCGGATCATATTTTTGTGGAGCGTGCCGGGAAACTGAGAAAATGGGAAAAAGGATTTACTTCCAGAGAAAAACTGGAAGATGTTATACAGCAGATTGTAGGAAGATGCAACCGGGTTATTAATGAATCCATGCCTATCTGCGATGCACGTCTGGAGAATGGTGCCAGAGTAAATGCAGTGATTCGTCCGGTTGCCCTGGAAGGACCGATTCTTACAATACGAAGGTTTCCGGATACACCGATCACAATGGAGAAGCTGATCGCTCTTGGCAGTCTTCCGCCGGAATGTGCACAGTTTCTGGCAACACTTGTAAAAGCAAGATATTCGATGGTTATCGGCGGAGGAACCGGCAGTGGGAAAACTACATTTCTGGGAGCATTATCCAATTACATTCCAAAAGATGAGAGACTGATCACGATCGAGGATAATGCAGAACTTAAAATCCAGGGAGTGCAGAACCTGGTTCGTCTGGAAGCCAAGATGGCAAACGTGGACGGAGGTACTTCGATCACAATACGCGACCTGATAAAAACAGCACTTCGAATGCGTCCTGACAGAATTGTAGTAGGAGAAGTCCGCGGAGGTGAGGCGGTTGATATGCTTCAGGCACTTATATGTACTATATAATAATTATATATATAACGTACACCAGTTTACAACTTTATAAATGATAGACTTGTTGATGAATCAGCTGTTTTAAGGCCTTTGTCATGGCATTTGATTTTATATGTGTTTCGATATTTTTCACGAAAGTGGCAAAAAATATCT
>OLPY01001695.1_pt1 | contig 14915 bp, 19 predicted proteins | sample 1672481 | NCBI WGS metagenome assembly OLPY01 (sample SAMEA3136691, study PRJEB25190) | human gut metagenome | biome: human gut; feature: human-associated habitat; material: faeces | place: Austria | collected 2013 | reverse complement strand
CAGGAGTGTGTCCGGCAGGTACGCCACGCAGGAGCCAAGGCCAACAGCTCCTGCGGCATCCATGTCCATGTGGACGCAGCCAATCATAACCGGCAGAGTCTGAAAAACCTCATCAGCATCATGTACTCCAAGGAGGATATCCTGTTCAAAGCGCTGCAGGTCAATGAAAGCCGGGCGTCCCGCTGGTGTCAGAAGGTGCGGGAACCCATGCTGAAGCAGGCACGCAGGCTCTCGTCGGATGAGACAAGGGATCTGACGCAGCTGGAGAATATCTGGTATGAGGGGGATAACGGCAGCGCAGACCACTATAACTGGACCCGCTATTATGCCCTGAATCTGCATTCTGTGTTTTATAGAGGAACCGTTGAGTGGCGTTGTTTCAACTCGACGCTCCATGCCGGAAAGGTCGCGGCCTATGTGAATTTATGCCTTGCCATGTCTGCTCAAGCCATTAGCCAGCGCAGCACCGTTATGCGGAAAACCCATAGCGACAACGAACTGTTTACCTTCCGCGTCTGGCTGGTACGGCTGGGACTCAACGGTGACGAGTTCAAGAATACCCGCAATCATCTGCTGGCCAATCTGGAGGGTGATCGGGCATGGCGCTATGACAAGGATACTTATGAAGCCAATAAAAAGAAGAAAAAATCCAGAGAAATGGAGAGGTGAAGCCATTGAAGATACAAATCGAAGAAACCGTCTATGAGGGAACGGCCACAGAGATCATGGGCCGCCTGCGGAATCAGACCTTCGACCCCACAGAGTTCCCTGATATTGAGAGCTATATTTGGTTTTTACAGAGCAATGTGATCCGCACCACAGGAATGGACTGCCCGCTGCCGGATGGCGATGTGGAAACGCAGGCGCAGGCCATGTTCCGCCATCTGGACAGGATCGGCGGACTCAGACTGCTGGAGGACTAAGATGGAAGAAACCCTGTATTTCGCCTACGGTAGCAATATCAATTTAGAACAGATGGCGCATCGCTGTCCAGACGCCCTGCTCGTTGGGCCGGTGACGCTGCAAAACTACGAATTGCAGTTCCGCGGCAGCGGCTTTGCTACCGTTGCACCCAAGAAGGATTGTGTCGTCCACGGTCTGCTGTGGAAACTCACGCCTTCGTGTGAACAGTCGCTGGATCGCTACGAGGGGTATCCCCACCACTATATCAAGGAAGCGGTAACGGTACAAACTGCGGATGGCTCAAAAATTCCCGTCATGGCTTACATCATGGCGGAACCGTATTGCCGCCAGCCCGCGCTGCCGTCCCCGTATTATTACCGCGTAATCCAGCGAGGCTTTGAAGCCAACGGCCTGCCGGTGGACTCCCTTCGGGATGCGTGGAGCAGGACCATTGACGAGGTGTGGAGCGGCAGGATCGACAAGCCAAAGCGAGCGCCTGAGCGAAACAGAGGGCCGGAGCGCTAACTCAGAGCAGCGCCGGCGTCTGTGCAAGAAAGAAGATCACCAGAATAGAGATCACAAAGGCCAAGATCCCAACGAGCAGAAAAACCTTTTTGCCGGGGCGGATTTTTGCCGCCTTGCCGATCAGCGCGGCCGCGGCGACGCATACCGCAGAAACCAGTAAAGCGATGCCAAGCATCTTCCACAACCATGAAAGCTCCAAAAACCATATCATCACAGCCGCCTCCTCATATTTTTGTTCGTAAGCACAGTGTATCACAGGCGCGGTATCCGCGCAACAGACAGTCGGAGTGAAAAAAGAGGTGTTCATTTTCCACGGTCTGTGTTACAATAACCCCTGTTTGTGAAAGAGGGGCGGATATGTTTTACACGATGGAGGAAGCCGCTATTATCGGCGGCTTTCTGGAACTGTATCTGGAACGGGACAGCGTGGACCCGGCAGTGCGGGAGCGGCATCGAAGATTTCGGCAAGGGCTGATGCGCGGCACTCTGGAACGGGCCGATTATGAATGGGCGGCTGCGGTGTTGGGCTTCCTGCGCCCCCAATGGTGGCCAGAGCATGAAGACCATCGGGCGTTGGAGAATGCCCTGCTGAAGACCCGGACATTGGCATCAAAAAAAGAATAAGAATCACCATTTGCGGCAACGGCAGAGGAATCTGTCGCTGCCGCTTTTCTTTTGGGAAGGAGGAACCCATATCAGCACAGAAAAAATGAAAGTCCTTGTGGTGCGCCCCATGGAAATGCCTGAAGTGCAGGAGATCGACCACACTCTTTCTGCCATGCAGGAGCTCGTAGGCGGCACCATTCAGGCAGTATACCCCTTCGATGACCCGGTGGCGCTCGTCTGTAATGACGAGGGCAAGCTGCTGGGCTTGCCGTGGAACCGCACCATGACCGATGATCACGGTGTGCCGTATGACATTGTCTGCGGCACATTTTTTGTTGCCGGTCTTAAAGAGGATGATTTTGCCTCGCTGACGGAGCAGCAGATTGAAAAGTACAAGGACAAATACAGCCATGAAATGATCCTTTCTGTTCCGAAACAGCCGGAGGCACAAAAGAAACCGATGAAAAAGGAGAGACATGAACATGAAAGATAACTGCATTCTGACCGCCGAGTCTGTCACCGAGGGACATCCCGACAAGCTCTGCGACACCATCGCGGACGCGGTGGTAGATGCCTGTCTTACGCAGGACGCCGCTGCCCGCGTTGCCTGCGAGGTCATGGCGACAGCCGGAAAGATCATCGCCGCAGGCGAGATCACGGCAGCGAAGATTCCGGATATCCCTGCCATTGTTTGCAGAACGGTGCGGGAAGCCGGATACGGCGGCAGCGACTATGAGGTGGAGGTCATCACCCATGAGCAGAGTCCCGACATTGCGGAAGCTGTGTGCGGCGGCACGGAGACCGGCGCAGGAGATCAGGGAATCCTGTACGGCTTTGCCTGCGATGAAACAAAGGAGCTGCTGCCCCTGCCTGTGGTGCTGGCTCATCGACTGACCCGCCTGTTGACCGATACCCGCAGGCATGGCATCATCCCCGGCCTGCGTCCGGACGGCAAGGCGCAGGTGTCTGTGGAATACCGCTCTGGAGTCCCGTACCGCGTTGCCGCGGTGGTGGTCTCCTGCCAGCATGAGGATGAGCTGCCCCTGCCGGAACTGCGCCGGGACATTCTGCGCCATGTGATCCGACCCGCCATGCAGGAACTTCCGCTGGACGAACATACCGAAGTGCTGGTCAATCCGTCCGGTCGATTTGTCCAGGGCGGTTTTGAAGCGGACACCGGACTCACCGGACGCAAGCTGATGGTGGATACCTACGGCGGCCTCGCCCCTCATGGCGGCGGCGCGCTGTCCGGCAAGGATGGAACAAAGGTGGACCGCAGCGGCGCGTACATGGCCCGTTATATTGCCAAGAATATCGTGGCGGCGGGACTGGCAAAGCGCTGCACCATCAGCCTTGCCTATGCCATCGGCAAGGCACAGCCTGTAGCGGTGACGGTGGATACGGAGCATACCGGCATCTATTCCGATGATGCGCTGGAGCAGGCTGTCCGCACGGTATTCAACCTGACGCCGGACGGCATGATCGGAACGCTGGGACTGGATCAGCCCATGTTCCAAAAGTTCTGCAATTACGGTCATTTCACGCACGATGACGCGCCTTGGGAACAGACGGACATGACCGAGGTACTGGAATGTGCCTGTCATGCCAAGGACATGGGCGTATCGGACCGATAACAGAAAAGGCCCGCGAGAGATCGTCTCTCGCGGGCGTGTTATCACTGTACGGAATCCTTGAATGCCTTGCCGGGCTTGAAAGCCGGCGCCTTGGAAGCGGGGATTTCAATGGTGGCTCCGGTGGCGGGATTTTTGCCGGTGCGGGCGGCGCGCTCCTTCACCTCGAAAGTGCCGAAGCCCACCAGCTGTACCTTGTCACCGGACTTCAGCGCAGTCTGCAGCGTGTCGACAAACGCATTCAGAGCGGTGTCACAGTCCTTCTTGGTCAGGCCGCTGGCTTCCGCCATAGCGGTGATCAGTTCTGTTTTATTCATCGTATTTCGTCTCCTTCATATCTAAAATGACTGGAAATGATATGCGCTATTATAGCAGACTCCCCACCTGCTGACAATACTGCCAGCAAAAACAGAATCAGAGAGGATGATCATGATTTCAAAAGAAAAGAAGAACACCCTGCATATCGCGTCCTGCTCCTTCGGCAAAGACAGCCTTGCCACAATCCTGCTGGCGCTGGAGCACGGGGAACCGCTGGATGAAGCGGTCTACTGTGAGGTGATGTTCGATAAAAGGACCTCCGGCGAGGTGCCGGAGCATCGGGCATTCATCTATGAGACTGCGCTCCCCAGACTGGAACGGTTGGGCATCCCGGTCCGTGTGCTGCGTTCGGATAAGACCTATCTGGACCTGTTTGCCGGAGTCATTACCCGCGGTCCGAAAAAAGGACTTCGACGCGGATTCCCTCTGTGCGGGCATTGCTACGTTCAGCGGGACTGCAAACTCCGTCCCATCCGCCGGTATAACAGGACTCTGACGCCGGATACTGTGCAGTATGTGGGCATCGCCAGCGATGAGCCGGTGCGCTTGCACCGCTTGCAGGGAGATCAGGTGTCCCTGCTGGAAAAATATCACTACACCGAAGAGGATGCAAAGCAGCTCTGCCAAACGGCAGGGCTGCTTTCACCTGTCTATGCGTTCACAGACCGTGGCGGCTGCTGGTTCTGCCCGAATGCCAAGCGGAAGGAACTGCGGCACCTTTATGACCACCATCCGGAGCTGTGGGCAAGAATGCTGGAGCTGCAGGCCATGCCGGGAAAGGTGTCCGAGAAATTCAACCGCACGGAGCGCTTTTCCGACATCGATGCGGCATTCCGAAAAGAAGATGCCCTGTGCCAAAAAGCGGCATAAAAAAGGAAAAGGAGATGAGAACCATCAGCAATCAGAAATATGCGATCACAGACATTGCCCATGAGGAATATCCGTTCCTGCACCGCATCCGCGCGCTGCGGGACATCTGCGGTGAGATTTGCGCAGGCGACATAGGTGGCTTCGTGGAAAGCGAAAGCAACCTGTCCGCGGAGCCGGGAGACTGCGCATGGATCTTCGATGACGCCATTGCAGCGGGTGACGCCTATGTGGATCGGGATGCCTGTCTGCGGGGCGATGCCATTGCCTGTGACAGAGCCTATATTTCCAAAGGCAGCGTGATGAGCGGTCACAGCCGCGCCGAGGACAACGCCTATCTCCGCGGAGCCTCCATGACCGGAAAAGCGCTGGCTTCCGGAAACGCGCAGATCATTCACGATCCCCATACGATGGGGACTCCCATCCTGTCCGGCAACTGCAAGGTGTATGGCACGATACAGGGTGATGTCCGCGTCACCGGCTCCGCCGTGATCCTACCCTGCGAGGAAGTCCGCAACGATACAAGGGATACCTTTGTCCTGAGCGGCAAGAGCCGCAGCGTGATTCGCGGTATCGGGCGTGAGACCTTGAAACCTCTGCAAAAAGAAGTAAGTCACATGAAAACAAAAACGCTAAAGAAACGAGGTGTGGAGCGATGACCGTATATGAGCAGGAATTGCGAAAGCTGTTTGAACACAGCAATCTCGTGGATCGGCCTCAATTCTCCGGGCGTGTGTGCGTGGGAGATCTCGGAAAGGACCTGCGTGTGCGGGCGGAGTTTCTCTCTACCCATATCTCCAGCCAATATGACGCCATCCGCCTCACGGTGCTCAACCGCACGGAGGGTGTGGTGGACCGGACGCTGCTGCGCTTTCAGGATGTCTGGGGCAAAAAGCAGGTGCCGAACAACCCGAACTTCCGCAGCGGCGTCATTCCCCACCTGTGGGATGACTACGGAAAAGTGGAGTGGTACGCCTATCACCCCACTGCCGCGGACTATGCCGCTCTGCGGGATGCCGTCGGTCAGTATCTGTCCGCATTCCGGGAGCGCACGCCGGAGCTGGAACTGAGCGGCCCCAAGCTGGTCTATATCTGTGCTCCGCTGCGGGGCGATGTGACAAACAATGTAGAGTTTGCGCGGCAGAAAGCGCAGGAGGTGTTTGCGGAGGGGAATATCCCCATCTGTCCGCATCTGCTGTTCCCGCCTGTCGCAGATCCCACCAATCCCGCCCAGGACGAGAAAGCCAGGGCGATGGGACTGCGCCTGCTGGAATCCTGCCAGCAGATGAATGTGTACGGTCCGGTCTGGACGGATGGGATGTGGCAGGAGATCTATAAAGCCGGTGAGCTGGGCATCCCCGTGTTGACGGATCAGACAACCATTGGACGGACGCCGCCTGCACGGCATCCCAAAAGAAAGGAGAGATAAATGCCAATTGAGAGGATCACCGCGGACGATCTGCGGGATATGGAGCATCAGGAGGGACTGGTGCTGCAGGGCTGCGGCGGCGAGGCACAGGAGTGGCTGGATGGCATCAATGACCTGTTGACGCAGGACAGCATCCTGCAGAATGGCAGCCGCTTTGAGACGGTCAAGGTTTTTCAGCACGATGGACTCACCAATCTGCTGTTCCCCTTCGAGGACATTCAGGTGGATATGGGGAAACTGGCAATGTGGCGCTTGCAGACCCACGGCGTATTCGGCGGTACATGGCTGTCCGACTATGTTCCCAACAGGTTGGGCGGATTTCGCTCCGCCCGGCAGGAGAACCCCCGCCCTCTCTGCCCCCTGCTGGGGCAGGACGGCAACATCTTCCATCTGATGGGTATTGCCGCCAGAGTTCTTCGGCAGAATGGCATGGCGGCAGAAGCAAAGGAAATGCAGACCCGCATCATGGGCGGAGCGTGCCACAGCTACAAGGAAGCACTGGGAATCATCAGCGAATATGTGGAAACGGAGCTGTCTCCGCCCCGCGAAAATCGAACAAAAAAGAAGGAGAAGCATGAGCATGAGCGATAATCAGAAATGGAGCATCCTCCAGGGGGATGCCCTGAAGGTGCTGGGGACCTTTGCCCCCAACACCTTTGACGCGGTCATCACCGATCCGCCCTATGCGTCCGGTGGGCGCACCCAGGCGGAGAAAAACAAATCCACCGCCAGGAAGTATTCCAGCATGGGTGAGAACGCACCGCCCCCTTTCGATGGGGACGCCAAGGACCAGCGCTCCTGGACCCGCTGGGCGGCAGAGTGGCTGTATGAGGCAAGAAAGGTATGCAAGAGCGGCGCGCCGGTTTGTATGTTCATTGACTGGCGGCAGCTCCCGGCAGCCACCGACGCCCTGCAGTGGGCTGGCTGGATCTGGCGGGGCACCGCTGTCTGGGATAAGGGCAACAGCCGCCCGCAGAAGGGGCGCTTCCGCCAGCAGGCGGAATATATCGTCTGGGGCTCCAACGGCGATATGCCTATCAGCCGCCCGGTCCCGTGTCTGCCGGGCGTGTTCAAATACGGCAATCCCCAGAGCCGCATCCATCTGACGGAGAAGCCGCTGCAGCTGATGCGGGACATTGTGAAGATCACGGAGCCGGGTGGTCATATTCTCGACCCCTTCGCCGGTTCCGGCACCACGGTGCTGGCGGCTGTGCAGGAGGGCTATACCGCCACCGGCATCGAAGTCACAGACACCTACACGGAGCTGGCACGGGAACGTATCCGAGCCGAGCTGGAAAAGGCGGCATGATCTACTGGGCTGTCTGGCAACACTACTTGCTAAAACAGGGATAAGTCGGTATAATAAAAACAATAGAATGGTGTTACAAGCGAGGACGCAGGTATGAATGATCGAAACGCACAATATGATCCGGAAACGGGAAAGCCGCTGGACCAGTCCTATTTGGAATGTGGACTGCCGGAAGACCTCCACGAATCCATCCTGAGAATGGAGGAATCATGGAACATCATTGATAGCGGCAGGCAGGATAACCATTGGGATCTCTGGTGGTGCGATCTGAATTCGCTGATCAATTCATATGAAGTAGAGCAGGTCATCTCATCAGAACAGGCATGGTATCTGAGAGGAAAATATCTCCGCATGGGAAAGGAGTGAGTGCAGTGCTTGATTTTACAGCCTTACCCACCCGCAATAAGTTTTATGCAGGAGCAAATGGCGCAAAGATCGCTGTCATTTATGACGGCGAACAGTATATGCTGAAATTCCCGGCACCCGCTCCTAAAAATAAAGAGTTGAGTTATGCCAATAGCTGCATTTCAGAATACATTGGCTGCCATATTTTCAACAGCGTTGGTATTGCCGCACAGGAAACGCTTCTGGGAATCTACAGAAAAAACGGTGCGGAAAAAATTGTTGTTGCCTGCAAGGATTTCACTTCACCAGGAATCGTGCTGCAGGACTTCGCATCTCTGAAAAATACGGTGATCAATTCCGGACACAGCGGCTATGGTACAGAACTGTCTGATATCACACAAGCTATGGAGGACCAGACAGCCTTTTCACCCGCGCTGCTGAAACAGCACTTCTGGGATATGTTCATTGTAGATGCCCTGATCGGCAACTGGGATCGGCATAATGGCAACTGGGGATTTCTGTATAATACCATGACGGATGAGATCCACGTGGCTCCTGTATATGACTGCGGCAGCAGCCTTTACCCACAGGCTGACGAAAGCATCATGCGAAATACACTGGAAAGCCAGAAGGAGCAGGATCTTCGGACCTTTTCTCTACCTCTCTCCGGCATAAAGATCAACGGGCAGAGGATCAATTATTTTAACTTCATTTCGTCGTTGTCTTATTCGGATTGCAATGCGGCACTGAAGCGAATCCTTCCGAGAATCAATATGGAGCAAGTATTTGCAATCATCGATGAAACGCCATTTGCGTCTGATTTGCAAAAGCAGTTTTATAAGGCCATGCTGCAGGCCAGAAAAGAGCGAATTCTCGATTTCTCAATGCGAAAATTGGAGAAACGGGAGCGTTCAGCGCACGACCATGATTTTGAACGGTAATAATGACAGGCAGGGTGTCTTGATGACACCCTGCCGTTTCTATTTTGGGTGTTACATTGACACCCTGTGCGGAAGGACCCTGCGAAACCGGATGTCTGGCGCTGCTGCCAGACATTTCTTTTTTCTGGAAAAGGTGCGGACCGCGTCCGCCTGTATTGGAATCAACCTACCTCTCAAAAAACGCCCCGCCGACGGCGGGGAACAGCCAACGCCGCCGATGGCGGCGCTGGCGCAAGCATAGCGTTTGTATGACAAACGCGCTTGCTGGGGCTTGCCCCAGTCCCCAATGCCGCCTGCGGGCGGAAGATTTTGCGGCAGCGCCGCAGGAAAGGAGGGCGATATGCCCGGAAGAACGCACATGATCTCCGTCCGGCTGGCGGACGCGGAGCGCAGGAAGCTGTCGCAGATTTGCGCCGTTTCCGGCCTGCCGGTCAGCGCGGCGATCCGGGAGATGATCGGCGGCGTTACCATCCGCCAGCGGCCGCCGCAGGAGCTCCATGATCTGTATGTGGAGATCAACCACATCGGCAATAACATCAATCAGATCGCCCGCAAAGCCAACGCCGGCTTTGCTACGAAAGAGGATGTCCGGGAACTGAAATTTCTAATGCGGACGATAGAGGCAAAAATGGCAGAACTGGTGAAGCGGTAATGGCAGTCACAAAGATCCTTGCCCGCAGAGGCGGTTTGGCTCAGGCCATTGCCTATGTGGTCAACGGAGACAAGACGGAGGAACAGGTGCTGACTGCCGCGCAGGGGTGCTCGCTCGGAAGTGCCTGCGCCGAGATGCAGGATGCCAAGATCCGCTGGAATAAAACAGACGGAGTGCAGCTCTATCATATCATCCAGTCCTTCCGTCCGGGCGAGATCACGCCGGGATTGGCGCTGGAGATCGCGCAGGAATTCGTGCGGGAGCATCTGCCCGGATACCAGGCCGTCATCGGCATCCATACAGACCGGGAACACATCCACGCCCATATCGTATTCAATTCGGTCAACCAGCTTACCGGAGAAAAATACCACAGCAATGCCCGAAGCTACTACCAGCAGATCCGTGCCATTTCAGACCGGCTCTGCCGGGAGCATGGATTATCCGTCATCGTGCAGAGCGAGCCTGCCAGGTCGGTCAGCTACATTGAGTGGCTGCGCCAGTCCAAGGGGCAGCCCACCTTCCGCTCCATGCTGGAGGCAGATCTGCGGGATGCCATCCGGGACGCCAACGACCTCGGCCACTTCTTCCTGCTCATGGAGCATAAGGGGTATGAGATCCATCATGGAGGCAGGCTCGGCTTCCGCCTGCGGGGACAGGATCGATACCAGTACCCCGGCAGGCAAGATCCGCTGTTCACAGAGGACGGTATCCGCACTGCCATCCAGGGCAACCTGGAACAGATCGAAGCGGGGCTGCGGCCTGTCTTGCCTGTGCGTCCAGCGTATCAGCCGTACCGGAAGCATCCCAAGTACAGCGGCTTCCTTGCTCTCTATGTCCATTACCTCTACCTGTTGGGCAAGATCGGGCAGCGGCAGTATCCACCTCGCATGACACACCATCTTCGCCAAGAGGTCATGCGCTTCGAACAGTATCAGGTACAGTTTGTCTTCCTGCGGGAAAATAACATCGTCACGCAGGCGGATATGGATGCCGTTCAGTCCCGCACAGAGGAATCGCTGGCCAAACTCATGAAGCAGCGTACCATCCTCAATGTGCGGAAAAAGAGACGGCAGCACCTATACATGGCACTGGCAGACGCAGAGGCGCTGGCTCCCAGCAAGGCGCTCTACGAAGAAGGGCTCACCGGTATGGAAGCGGAGTTTGAAAAATATATGGAGGCTGTAAAGCAGTTGAAAGATTGCGGTATTTCCGCGGAACGGCTGACAGAAGAAAAAGCCGAGATCTATGAGCAGCTGGCGAGCCTGAATCGTGAGATCCGGGCGGAGCGCCGGAAACTGAAGCTCTGTCAGGAGATCAGACAGCAAATTCCTGCTATGGAGCAGGACATCCAGAACACAGATGAACACCAGAAGGAGGTGCAGGAACATGAACATCGGAGGCGGTGAAGCGGCGGACCAGTTGGTACGCATGATGCTATCCGGCAGCGAGGTAGCTGTCCGACTGGGCGGCTCCGCCCTCAAAAATGTGCTGGCGCTGAGCATGGCGCTGGCGAAGAACCACAAGACGATCTCCGGAAAGGTCAACCTTGCGAAGATGCTGAAAGAGACCCGCGATGTGCGCAAGTTTACCATGTCCCCGGAGCAATACCAGGAGTTCCGCAAACGAGCTGGAAAGCAGAAACTCCTGTTTTCCGCCATTCGGGATACAGACGGCCACGGTAAGGTAGTGGATGTCATCATGCCGGTCACAGAGATCGACCGCGCCAATCTGATCTTTGGCCGCATCCAATACCTCGGTCGACCGGAGCAGGTACAGCAGAAGCAGCAGGAACCACAGCGAGAGGCTCCGTCCAAGGACAGAGAGACCCGCACAGCGCAGGGGGCGCCCCAGGTCGAACAGGATCACCATCCGCAGACCATAGCCCCCGTAACGCCGCCTGTGGACCAGCGGCAGGAGGTGCCGTCAAAAAAAGGATCTCGGTCGGGACACGACTCGCCCGCTACCGTGCCCAGCTCGACCTCGTCCAAAGACGAGAGCCGGACGATGAGTGAGGAACGCCCTTCTGTGCTGGAACGCCTGGAGCGCTACAAGACACAGATGGATCAGCAGCAGAAGTCTGCCCCGACCAGAACGAAAAATCGGCAAAAGAGCAAAAACGGTAAAGTGAAATAAGCATTATAGATCACCCAAAGCAGTCTCATCGGCGGATCGTGTACCGCCGATGGGACTGCTATTTTGTTCTCTCGGAGGTGAATCGCCTGAAACAAACATCCAAACAAAGCGACCTGATTTTGCGCCTTTTCCTCTACATCCCGGTCGTCTGGGCAGCGCTGCTCATTGCGCAGTCGATGGGCGGCGGCTTGCCGGAGCTGCTGTCTAAGCTGACCGCCGCGCTGGAGCATCCATTCCAGATCCAATGGACGGACAAGAGTTTGCTGTCCATCCTCATTTGCACTGGCGCCTACATTATGGGTCTGTGTCTGTATGACGCGGAGGGAAGAAGGACACGAGACGGCGAGGAACATGGTTCTGCCATGTGGGGCTCTCCCAAACAGGTCAACGCGCAGTTCTGCCAAAAGCAGAATAAGATTCTGACCCGCCATGTCCGGCTGGGGCTGGACACCCACAAACATCGACGCTCCCTCAATGTGCTGGTCATTGGCGGCAGCGGCGCGGCCAAGACCCGCGGCTATGTGAAACCCAACATCTTGGAGGCAAACACGAACTATGTCATTACAGACCCGAAGATGGAGGTGCTGACAGATACCGGAGGCTACCTCAAACAGCAGGGATACGATGTCCGGGTACTGAACCTCGTCAATTTGGACCAGTCCGACGGCTATAACCCATTCCGCTACCTGCGGGATGAAAAAGACGCGCTGAAGCTGGTGAACACGCTGATCCAGGCGACCACGCCCAAGGGCAGCCATGAGTCGGACCCGTTCTGGACGAAATCCGAAACGGCACTTTTGCAAGCTATCATCCTCATGCTGCACCAGGAGGCACCGGAGTATGAACAGAATTTCTCTATGGTCATGCGGGTGCTGGAATATGCTGAGGTCCGAGAGGATGACGACGAGTACATTTCGCCGCTGGATCTGCTATTTCGTGCCATAGAGCATGAAGATCCGGAGAGCGTCGCGCTGCGGCAATACCGGGTATTCAAGCAGGCCGCCGGCAAGACGGCAAAAAGTATCCTGATCAGCGCCGCTGTGCGGCTGGCTCCCTTCAACCTGCCGCAGATCAAGGCGATCACGGACCATGACGATATGGACCTGTACACACTGGGTGAGAAAAAGTGCGCCCTCTATGCCGTGATCCCGGACAATGATACGACCTTCAACTTTTTGGTAAGCTTGCTGTACTCCCAGATATTCCAGACGCTTTACTACTGTGCAGACCAGCTGCACCATGGCGCACTGCCGTGTCATGTCCACTTCATTCTCGACGAAGCGCCGTCCGTCAACCTGCCTGGGCTCCCAAGGGAACTGGCGACCATGCGTTCCCGCAACATTTCGTGCAGCACGATCATCCAGAACATGGCGCAGATCAAGGAACTTTACAAGGATTCCTGGGAAACCATCCCCGGCAACTCGGACACGCTGCTCTATCTGGGCGGCAACGAAGCCAGTACCCATAAGTACATCTCAGAGGCCCTGGGCAAGTCCACCATCGACACCAAGACCCATGGGCAGACGAAGGGACGCTCCGGCTCCTACTCCACCAACTTCCAGATGAGCGGCAGAGAACTGCTGACCCCAGACGAGGTGCGGATGCTGGATAACCGATACTGCATCCTGTTCATCCGAGGCGCAAGACCAGTTCTGGATTTGAAGTACGAACTGATGGAGCATCCCGCAATCCGCTACACCATGGACGGCGAAGCGCCGCCCTATATCCATCACGGGACAGCCGCACCGGCCCTGACAGGAGATCCGCTGTTCCAATTTTATTCTAACAATGAAAAGGAGAACGCTGCGTAATGAAATATGATTTGAGAACCAAGAACTTTGAAAGAAAGGCAAAGCGCGTCTACGCCGTCCTTGCCTGCACTGCGATGGTGATGATGGTCACCGCTGTTCCTGCATTGGCTGCAGATGACCCGCTGGCGGTAGTCAACAATCTGAGTGAGTTTATTTTCTCACTGATCCGCGCCATTGGCCTCATCCTGCTGGGCTTCGGCATTTTGCAGGTGGGTCTGTCCCTCAAGAGCCACGATCCCTCCCAGCGCGCCAATGGTATGCTCACCGTTGCAGGCGGCATCGTGATCACCTTTACCAAGGAGATCCTCAACCTGATCACCGGCTAAGCATAAGAAAAAACGCTGTGGACCGCAAGGTCCACAGCGTAGCATTTAAAGGGGCGGCAGAAGCAGAAAGGAAAGTCAGGCACTTCAATGATACAAAAAGGACACATGACAGCGCACTCACAACATCCGAAGCCGTAGTCAAAAATTGAATAACCATAGGCAACACCCCCATAACAACTATCGACGATTGCCCCATATGGACGCCGAAGTCGCTTGACGGCTTCTTTTTCTACACAATGCCCCCGCTTTGGGGCTGACCTAAGTATATCCTACTCGACGCCAATGATCAAGGAGGTGATTTTGAATGGGAAGTGGAAACTGGATCGTAGACAACCTGAACTCCGCACTGGAGATGTGGAACGGCAGACTGGCGGAGATCTGGCAGCTTATTACCACCTCGCCGGAAAACTTTAAGGGCGGCGGTATCTGGAATGTTATCGTCAATATCAACGATGGGTTGAAGGCGGTCGGCTATGCGCTGCTGGTGTTGTTCTTCGTCATGGGCGTAGTCAAGACCTGTGGCAGCTTTGCGGAGATGAAGAAACCGGAGATGGCGTTCAAATGCTTTATCCGCTTTGTGCTGGCGCAGGCTGCGGTAAGCTGGGGCATGGAGCTGATGACAGGAGCTTTCCGGGTAGCCCAGGGCATGGTGACCACGATCATCGACTCGTCTGGACTGAGTGCCATGTCGGCCACCGCACTGCCGGACGAGATGGTGAGCATCATCGAGGATGTGGGATTTATCGACTCCATCCCGCTATGGGCAGTGACACTGCTGGGATCGCTTTTTATCTGGGTGCTGTCCCTTGTGATGATCCTAACGGTGTACAGCCGTTTTTTCAAGCTCTACATTGCGACGGCTATCGCGCCTGTGCCCTTGGCCAGCTTTGCAGGACAGCCCTCCAGCAGTATTGGCGTAGCCTTTTTGAAAAGCTATGCCGCCATCTGTCTGGAGGGCTGCGTCATCGTATTGGCTTGTGTGATCTTTTCGGCGTTCGCGTCCTCGCCGCCCGCCATCGCGGACGATACGCTGGCCGCAGCCACCATCGTGTGGAACTATGTAGGCGAACTGATCTTCAATATGCTGGTGCTGGTGGGCGCGATCAAGATGAGCGACCG
>OLPY01001690.1_pt1 | contig 14981 bp, 13 predicted proteins | sample 1672481 | NCBI WGS metagenome assembly OLPY01 (sample SAMEA3136691, study PRJEB25190) | human gut metagenome | biome: human gut; feature: human-associated habitat; material: faeces | place: Austria | collected 2013 | reverse complement strand
TGTGCTTAGGACTATTCAACGCTCAATGTTCAACTTGTTATTGCAATTTGCGGTTATTCGCAAATGCAAATTATTATGAAAGGATTATTCAACCATGAACCAGTTTACATTCAGACCGCAGGGCGTTTGTTCCCAGCTTATCGAGATTGAAACCGAAGGAAACATCATTCAGGACGTTCGCTTTACCGGCGGATGCAACGGCAACCTCCAGGGAATCTCCGCACTTCTGAAAGGAATGACCGTGGAAAATGCCATTGACCGCCTCAGCGGCATTCGCTGCGGTTTCAAGGATACTTCATGTCCGGATCAGCTGTCCAGAGCATTGAAGGCTATGCAGGAACAGGCGTAAACGCGAAAAGAAAAGCTTGTACAACAAAATGGACTGCCGCACCGGCAGTCCATTTTGTTGTACTTAATCAACGATTTCAATGCTCTCCAGCTGACTCCGTACATCGGCACGGATTTCTTTGATAAACTCTTTCCGAAGTTCCTGCTGTTCGCTTTTTTCTTCGGCCGTCAGCGCTCGCTCTTTCGACAGTTTTGCCAGTTGATTGATTCTATTGATTTTCTCTTTTTCCATAAAATTATTTCTCCAAAGAATTTCGTTGGCGAATCAATGCGTCATATCTGTTCTTCGCATTTTCAGAAGCCTCATCAAAGAGTCTTTCCGCTTTCTCCGGATCCGCCTGCTGTAACGATCTGTAACGTACTTCTCCCATCAGGAAGTCTTTGTAGTCTACGGTTGGTTCCTTGCTGTCCACGGTCAGCGGATTCTTTTTCTCCGAAACGTTTGTTGGGTTGTAGCGGAACAGGTTCCAATATCCGGATTCCACGGCCTTCTTCATCTCCTGCATGGAATTCTTCATGCCGGTACGGATACCGTGGTTAATGCACGGGGAATATGCCACGATGATGGATGGGCCGTCATACGCCTCTGCTTCCCGAATCGCGCGAATTGCCTGGTTCGGGTTCGCACCCATCGCAATCTGTGCCACGTATACATAACCGTACGCCATTGCCATTTGTGCCAGATTTTTCTTTCCGTTCTTCTTTCCGCCTGCGGCAAACTGTGCCACCGCACCCGTCGGAGTGGATTTGGATGCCTGTCCGCCGGTGTTGGAATATACCTCGGTATCAAATACCAGTACATTGATGTTTTCACCGGATGCCAGTGCGTGATCCAGACCGCCGTAACCGATATCATATGCCCAGCCGTCTCCACCGAACATCCATACGGATGGTTTTACCAGTAAATCGGAATTCTCCCGTACATACGCCGCCTCCGGCAGTTCGCAGTCCGAAATTGCCTTCAGCAGGTTATCGCCGGTCACCTCCGACTCAATGCCGTCATTCATGTGATTCATCCACGCTTCCGCGGCTTCCGCACACTCCGGATGTGCCGCCAGCTGAGCAACTTTACCGCAAAGCTCCTTGCGACGAGCCTGAACCGAAATTGCCATGCCCAGTCCGAATTCCGCATTGTCCTCAAAGAGGGAGTTGGACCACGCCGGACCTCTTCCGTTCTTATCAACGGTATACGGAGTGCTCGGTGCACTGCCGCCCCAGATGGAACTGCAGCCGGTGGCATTCGCAATAATCATGCGGTTGCCAAAGAGCTGTGTTACCAGCTTTGCATAAGGCGACTCACCGCATCCCGGGCACGCACCCGAGAATTCCAAATACGGCTTCCGGAAGCCCACTTCCTTAACGGATTTTGCCTCCGTCGCACCGATTTCCTGGCCCACATGCTTCTCCAGGTAATCGAATACCTTTTGCTCCTCCTTGGATTCCGAAGACTCGAAGGAAACCATCTCCAGAGCCTTGTTCTTTGCCGGGCAGGATTCGACACAGGAACCACAGCCTGCACAGTCATAGGAAGAGATTGCCAGAGCGAATTTCCGGCCGTCTCCATTCTTTCCCTTCATTTCCAATGCAGCCGCACCGGACCTTGCCGCTTCGTCCTCGGTAACCGCAAACGGACGAATTGCGCCGTGCGGACACACGAAGGAACACATATTACACTGGAGGCAGTTTTCCGGAATCCACTTCGGAACGGAAATGGCCACGCCTCGCTTCTCAAATGCGGCCGTGCCGGAAGGAATCATTCCGTCGTTCGTCTTTACAAATCGAGACACCGGAATGGAATCTCCTTCCATTGCCGAGTCCGGAATCAATATCTCTTCGACGTACTGTTTCAGGTCCGGTCGATCTGTCTCTACGGACTTGTCGGCCGGTTCCTCAACCGCATTCTTCCACGCTTCCGGTACTTCTACCTGATGAATATGGGTAATTCCGGCATCCACCGCTTCGCAGTTCATGGCAACGATATCTTCTCCCTTGCGGCCATAAGTCTTCCGAATCGCTTCCTTCATGTATCCAACCGCTTTTTCAATTGGAATAACTTCGGACAGCCTGAAGAAGGCCGCCTGCAGTACCGTGTTGGTTCTCCGAGCACCCAGGCCCAGTTTCACGGCGATATCCACCGCATCACAGGTGTAAAACCGAATATTGTTCTCTGCAATGTATCTCTTTGCCGATGCAGGAAGTACTGCATTCAGTTCTTCGTCACTCCAGCTGCAGTTCAGCAGGAAGGTTCCACCCGGATTGACATCCTGCACAATCTGATATTTATGCATGTAGGATGCATTATGGCAGGCAATAAAGTCTGCGTTGTTTACATAATAGGTGGAGCGAATCGGTTCATCGCCGAAACGCAGGTGGGAGATGGTAACACCGCCGGATTTCTTCGAGTCGTACTGGAAGTACGCCTGAACGTATTTGTCGGTGTTGTCTCCGATTATTTTTACGCTGTTTTTATTTGCACCCACTGTTCCGTCGGCACCCAGTCCCCAGAACTTACAGGAAATCGTGGATGGCGATGAAACCACCGGATTGCAGGTTCTCGGCAAGGACAGATGCGTCACATCGTCGGTGATAGAAATCGTAAATTCCATTTTCGGATCTGCGGCATTGAGATTGTCATATACCGCAATAAGATCTCCCGGCTGAGTATCTTTGGAGCCCAGTCCGTATCTGCCTCTCGCAACGGTAATTTCGCTGCGGGACTGTTCCTTCAGCGCACTTACCACATCCAAATACAGCGGTTCGCCCTGTGATCCCGGTTCTTTGGTTCGATCCAGCACGGCGATTCTCTGAACGGATGCCGGAATTGCTGCGGACAGATACTTGGAAGAGAACGGACGGTACAGGTGTACTTTCACCAGACCCACCTTGCGCCCCTGCGCATTCAGATAATCCACCACTTCTTCTGCCGTCTCACAAACGGAACCCATTGCCACGATTACTTCGGTGGCGTCCGGCACACCGTAATAATTGAACGGCTTGTAATCCGTTCCCGCTTCTTTGTTCACCTGTTCCATTACCGAAGCAACTGTTTCTACCGCATCCAGATATGCCTCATTTCTGGATTCACTGTGCTGGAAGAAAGTTTCCGGTTGCTCCGCGGAACCCATAAGATGCGGATGATTCGGGTTCTGTGCTTTCTTTCGGAATGCCGCAACGGCATCCCAATCCAGCATCTGTCCCAGTGTATCGTAATCCCATACTTCAATTTTCTGCTGTTCATGACTGGTTCTGAAGCCATCAAAGAAGTGGAGTACCGGCAGGCTGGCCTTAATTGCCGCCAGATGCGCCACTGCCGCCAAATCCATTACTTCTTGCGGGCTGTTAGAGGCCAGCATGGTAAAACCGGTCTGTCTGGTTGCCATCACGTCCGAATGGTCTCCAAAAATAGACAATGACTGCGTGGTAATAGCTCTCGCCGCTACATGAAAAACGCCCGGCAATCGTTCCGCCGCAATCTTATACATGTTCGGAATCATCAGGAGCAGACCCTGCGATGCGGTATAAGTAGATGTTAACGATCCGGTAATCAACGAACCGTGGACGGCACCGGCAGCGCCGCCTTCCGACTGCATTTCTACAATCTTTACTTCTTGGTCAAACAGATTCTTCCGGCCCTGGTTTGCCCAAGCATCTATGTTTTCGGCCATCACTGACGATGGTGTAATGGGGTAGATTGCGGATACCTCGGAGAAAGCATATGCTACATGTGCAGCCGCAGTATTACCATCCATGGTTTTTAATATTCTTTTTTTACCCATCGTAAATACCCCCTTCATTTTTTTCAAAGCATTTACATAATAGCACGGAAGTTAGTACTTATCAATGAGTTGAGGTATTGATTTTGTGAATTACTTACAAAAATGCAATTCTTCATTTTCTATATAGTCGCATAATTTCCGTATAAAAACTAAATTTGACGGACGCTTCTGAAACAGCGCCCGCATGCCTTTCTCACTTCCCTCTCGGGTTTCCTCCCAAGTTTGTTTGATACAGCAGCGAATAGCCGATTCCACTACCGCTGCGGAAGTTCGATTTCTCTTGGCGATTTCCGGATAAATATCCTTCGTCACCGCATACTTTTCATCCTTATACTTTCGAATCAAAAAAATGCATTCGTAAATATAGGATGTACCGTTTCGAGAGTCCGGTATATTGCATGTTTCCAAGAACGTGTGAATATCTTCCATCACACGATTTCCCGTTTCCAATTCCATAATTCGGTCGTACGTTATAATCGGTGCATATTCCCGCATCATGGAGGGAAAATCCGATTCGTTTTGCAACGTGAACACAATGGTGGAATGTTGTGATTCCTTCAATGTCTTGTGGAGTTTCTCTAACCAATCCTTTTTCTTATCCAATGAATTATCTAACACAGAGCGATTATTCATAACAAATACTCCTGTCTACACCGTAATACTGCCTTTCATTTTTTCAAAAGTCGCATCCCCGATTCCCTTCACGTTTTTAATATCCTCAATACTGTTGAACCTCGCACCGTTCCTGTACTCTACAATTCGTTGAGCAATTACAGTCCCGACGCCCGGTATCGATGTCAATTCCTCTGCAGAAGCCTGATTGATATTAATTTTTCCACTCGTATTGCCGACAGACGTTTCCGACGCATCTGCCCCCGCCTCATCCGAATTTTTATTCTCTCCTTTCTTCGGAATGATAATCTTTGCACCGTCTTCCACATAGGAAGCCTGATTAATTGCATCCAAATCCGCCTTTCCGGTTAATCCCCCGGCCTTGTCGATGAGAAACACCAGGCGGGTTTTCTTCTTTACCTTGTAAACCCCCGGTTTCTTCACCTCCCCACTGATATCCACATAGTATTCCTTCTCTGAAGTTTCCTCCGCGGAAACCTTGTCCGTTTCTTTCGCCGCACCCAAATCAATTTCATTCGATGCGTTCTGTCGGACACTAACAACAACAGTCAATATAACTATAATCAATATCAATAGAAATTTAAATACTATTTTGGAATTTTCTTCATATATTTTTCTAATAAAACTAATCATATCTCATCCTCCTTCTTTTTTCCCATCATAATTGAAAAAAGAATAAAGCGCAAAGGTCCGAAAACTCCCACAAAAGGTTTACGTTTCTCGTAGAATGAATTAAAAAACCGAAAAAACCGTTTAAAAATAGATTTTTTCCACAAAAAATAAAACCACAGAATTTACAAACCCTGTGGTTTTCGTTTTATCTCAACATGCCGGCCGGGAGCCGCATTATGAGACTAATCGTCATAATATTCAAATTCGTAATCCTCGATTCGAACCGTATCCCCTTCCTGAAGACCCAGTTCCTTCAGCATATCGATTCCGCCCTTGTTCACAATATACCGATACAAATACCGCATGGATCCCACATCGGTAAAGTTGGTAGAACGGAAAATCTTCAGCAGCTGACCGCCGGTTAATTCGTAAGCGCCATCCTCTGCCACGAATGCTTCCAGCTTCTTGTAATCCGCATCGTATTCATCCTTTTCAAAGTCGAAGAGTTCGATTTCATCTTCTTCCGGAGGAATGTAATTCTCAATCCGATTTAATGTTTCATTGAGAAGCTCTTCCACGCCCTGTCGGGTCGCTGCGGAAATCGGGAAGACATCCCGGCCTTCCTTTTCCATGAAATCCATAAATGCGTTCAGCGCTTCCTCATCCTCCACCAAATCAATCTTATTGGCAGCGATAATCTGCGGTTTCTTCAAGAGTGCCGGATCGTACTGCTCCAGTTCCGCATTTATTTTCTTATAGTCCTCGATTGGATCCCGACCTTCACTTCCGGAAACGTCGATGACATGAATCAGCATCTTAGTACGCTCGATATGTTTCAGAAAACGAATTCCCAAGCCAAAGCCCATATGAGCACCTTCAATGATGCCGGCGATATCCGCCATCACAAAGCTCTTGTCGTGAATGTTCACCACGCCCAGATTCGGATCAATGGTGGTAAAATGATAATTCGCAATTTTCGGTTTTGCACTGGTAGCCACCGACAGAAGAGTGGATTTTCCCACATTCGGGAATCCCAAAAGTCCTACGTCGGCGATTAACTTCAGTTCCAGAATAACGGTGCGTTCCTTAGCCAACGCTCCGGCTTCCGCAAAATTCGGCGCCTGACGTACGGAGTTCTTGAAATGCACGTTTCCCTTTCCGCCTTTGCCACCCTTTGCGGCAACCAGTCGGTCTCCCGGATTCTTCATATCCTTCATCAGCAGACCGGTTTCTTTGTCGATAATCAAAGTACCCACCGGAACGTGAATGATGAGATCCTGACCTTTCTTTCCGAAACGTTTCCGGCGCATTCCATCCTGACCGGATTCCGCCTTGTACACTCGCTTGTATTTGAAATCCATAAGGGTGCGCAGGTTGTTATCCGCTTCAAAGATTACGCTGCCGCCGTTACCGCCATCGCCGCCATCCGGGCCTCCTTCCGGCACAAATGGTTCCCGACGGAAGGTAACCGCTCCGTTTCCGCCCTTACCGGAAACGATATTAATTTCTGCTCTATCTACGAACATGTTTATCTCCCGTTTTACAAAAAAATATGGCCCCTTCCAAGAAAGGGCCATAAAAAACTAAGCTTCGTTGCTGTATACGCTGATCTTCTTTCTCTTCTTGTCAAATCTTTCGAATTTAACATTTCCGTCGATCTTAGCGAACAGAGTATCATCTCCACCGATACCAACGTTGTTGCCCGGGTGGAACTTGGTTCCTCTCTGTCTTACGAGAATGCTTCCTGCACTTACGTACTGACCAGCACCAATCTTCAGTCCAAGTCTTTTCGACTCAGAGTCACGGCCGTTCTTGGAACTACCTACTCCTTTTTTACTTGACATAATGACACCTCCTAAATTAAAGTCAATTTCTTATGCTTCAATTGCTTCCAGAATCTCTGCCTTAGTAGCTTTGCTGGATACTTCGATTCCCTTCTCGTTTGCGATTGCAAGAAGTTCCTCTTTCTTCATGGACATGCTTGGCTTTACATCGTCCTGCTTCTCAGCTGCAGCTGCCTTCTGACCACCGGATACGATATCGGTAACCTTAACCAGTGTGTATGGCTGTCTGTGGCCATTCTTCTTTCTGTAATCCTTCTTTGCCTTGTACTTGTAGATAATCACCTTGTCGTTCTTACCCTGCTCAACTACTTCAGCATGTACAGCAGTACCCTCAACAAATGGAGTTCCTACTGTCAGGGTGTCACCACCTACAGCGATTACCTCATCAAAGGTAACGGTGTCGCCTGCTTCAGCATTGATCTTCTCGATCTTGAATACATCGTCCTTCTGAACTCTGTACTGCTTTCCGCCAGTTTTAATAATTGCATACATAATACTTTTCCTCCTCTATCCAGACTCGCCGGGAACGGGTGCGATTGCTTATAACCCTACCCGAGCGGCTAACCATTGAATAATAGCACGATTTTCGCATTATGTCAATACAATTCTGCCATTATTTTCAAATTGAGGTGTTTCAAGCACCCATGAACCGCCGTACGTCTAGTCCTCGATTACAACGCCGTCTTCGTCCACCTTAATGTCATCATCGGTGGATTCCGGTTTGAACTGATTCATCACCTTCTTGCGGATTTCTTCCAGCATCTCTTCATGACTCTGAAGATAATCCTTTACATTCTCTCTGCCCTGCCCGATACGTTCTCCGTTGTAACTGTACCAGGATCCGGCTTTATCCACAATCTTGGCCTCTACCGCCGTATCCAATACATCACCGGCCAGAGAAATTCCGGTACCGTACATAATGTCGAATTCCGATTTCTTAAACGGCGGAGCCACCTTGTTCTTTACAATCTTTACGCGAGTCCGGTTTCCCAGCATCTCATCCCCTCGCTTCAGAGTTTCAATCTTCCGCACGTCCAGTCTCATGCTGGCATAGAATTTCAATGCCCGACCACCGGTGGTGGTCTCCGGATTTCCGAACATCACGCCGATTTTCTCACGAAGCTGGTTGATGAAGATTACGCAGGTATTGGTCTTGTTCACGGTTCCGGCAATTTTTCGAAGTGCCTGAGACATGAGTCTGGCATGAAGTCCCACGTGGGAATCACCCATCTCACCCTGAATCTCCGCTTTCGGAACCAGTGCCGCTACCGAGTCGATGACAATCAAATCGATTGCTCCGCTTCGTGCCAGCATCTCACAGATTTCCAGCGCCTGTTCTCCGGTATCCGGCTGAGATACCAGAAGTTCATCTACGTCTACCCCAAGATTCTTCGCATATACCGGGTCCAGCGCGTGCTCCGCATCAATGAAAGCAGCCTTTCCGCCCGCTTTCTGCGCCTCTGCAATGGCATGTAAAGTCAATGTTGTCTTACCGGAAGATTCCGGTCCGTATATCTCAATGATTCTTCCCCGCGGATATCCGCCCACGCCGGTCGCCAAATCCAAACTGATGGATCCGGTGGAAATCACGTCTACCGATCCGGTGAAGCCTTCCTCTCCCAGCTTCATAATTGCGCCTTTTCCGTACTGTTTCTGAATCTGTTCCAGCGCCTGCTCCAATGCTTTCTCTTTATTCTCCGCTGCCGATGCGGTCGATTTTCCTGCCATGTTTCCTCCTATATCGAACATTTGTTCTCTTTTATAATACCTGTTTCTCCGGTTTCTGTCAACCTCTTACGGGCTTCCTTTTATGATACCATTATACCCTCCGGCACTTTATGAGGTCAATTCTGCCGGGTTTAAGAAACGAGGCATTGGGTACTTTTTTCCGAAGAAAAAGTACTATTTTATTTCATCCAATATTTCGTTCACGACTTTCAGCATCATCAGTCGGAAATAGTTTCGATTCCATGCCCGGTCATTTCTTTTGGTGAACAGTTCCACCGCACCGACGGTATCGTCATAAGCATAGCCGATGTACGCATTTCCGGCCTCCCGGCCTTCGTCCGCTTCCGGGCCGGCATATCCGGTGATGGATACGGCGATATCGCTCCCTGCTTCCAGGCGGGCACCCTTGGCCATTTCAATGGCCACCTCCGGGCTTACCACCGTGTATTGATCGATTACTGTCGGATCCACACCCAGCATGGAAATTTTCGCTTCCTCATCGTAGGTGATATATCCTCGGCTCAGGACCTTGGATGCACCCGGAACATCCGTAATGGATGCGGCAAATGCACCACCGGTACAGGATTCCGCGGAAGAAATGGTCAGTCCCTGCCTCTGCAGTTTATGCACTACGACCGATTTCAATTCCTCATCATCGTAACTGTAGATATACGATCCAATCAGGTTATTCATCCGGGAAATCATATTTTCTACTGCCGCCTGCGCCTCTTCCATTGTATCTCGCTGAGAGGCTACGCGGATGGTGCATTCCCCTTCCTTCGCATAGGTGGCGATGGTGGGATCCGTCTGATTGTCAATCAGCGGCATCAGGAGCGTCTCCAGGTCCGATTCTCCGATTCCGATGGTTCGAATGACCCGGTAATAAATTTGCTTCTCCTTGAACTTACGCAGGAAATCCTTTCCGCTGTCTTCAAAGATCCACTTCAGTTCCCGAGGCGGTCCCGGATAACAGATGACCCATTTATCCCCTTTATTCACAGCAAAGGCCGGAGCCGTACCGGCTTCATTCCGAAATGTCACCGCATTCTCCGGTATGTACGCCTGCTGAACATTGTTGGGCGCCATTTCCCGATTTCGAATCGAAAAATATCTCTTTACCTCCGCCAGGCACTCCTCATTCAAGTACAGCGGCGCATCCATCACCCTCGCAACCGTTTCCTTCGTCATATCATCCTGTGTGGGACCCAGGCCGCCGGTAACAATTACCAGATCCGTATCCGTCAGTGCCCGCTTCAGCGTATGCTCCAATCTGCCGTCGTTATCGCCTACCACAAAATGATACATTACATTGAAGCCCAGATGATTCAGATTCTCCGACAAATAGGCCGCGTTTGTATTAACAGTCTGTCCGAACAGCAGCTCCGTTCCGACAGCGATAATCGATGTGTTCATTCTCCTTCGCTCCTACATTGAAAATACGCTCTTGTTCTTCAGCACATATTCCGTTCCGGAATATACGGTCATTACCAGGGATGCCCAGAACACCAGCATGCCAATGGTCTTCAGCTGCGGAACCGGACCTACCGCAATAATCAGGATGATTACGGCAACCATCTGCAGAACGGTCTTGATTTTACCGCTCATGGCCGCAGCAATAACGATTCCCTCGGATGCCGCCACAGTGCGCATTCCGGAAACAACAAATTCACGCGCCAGAATGATAATCAGCGTCCAGCCCGGAATGGTCCCGTTTTCCACAAACAGGCACAATGCGGAATACACCAGGATTTTGTCCGCCAACGGGTCCATAATCTTTCCGAAGTTGGTCACCAGGTTGCGCGCTCGGGCAATTTTTCCATCCAGCATATCCGTCAGCGACGCGACGATAAACAGCGCGAATGCCACAAAGAACCATTTTTCCATATAGGCTGCAATGAAAAACGGAACCATGATAATTCGAAGAACGGTCAACTTATTTGGTAAATTCATGTGAAACCTCCTCACCATACAAATCATATTCTGAACTGTCTGTTACATTAACGAACACAATATCTCCCGGCTGATGGGATGTCGTTCCGGTGAATTCCACCGCATCATCGATTTCCGGCGCATCGTACCGAGTTCGACCCAGGTACCGGCAGGCCTCTTCATCTACGGCCTCATCCACCATCACCTCGTAGGTCTTTCCGATTTTCTCTTCATTCAGAGAATCGCTGATTCCCGATTGAAGGCGCATCAGCACCTCTACACGTTCATTTTTCGTCTCTTCATCCAGCTTTCCCGCCATCCGATAGGACAGGGTTCCTTCTTCATCGGAAAAAGCAAATGCGCCCAACCGAGGAATCCGTTTTTCTTCTACAAAATCCAGGAGCTCGTTAAAATCTTCTTCCGTCTCTCCCGGGAATCCCACGAGAATTGTGGTTCGAATATGGATATCCGGAATTTCTTTTCTCAGCTTCGCAATCGTCTTCCGAATCGAATCCCCGGTGGATTTTCGGCGCATGCCCTTCAGCACCGGATCCGCCACGTGCTGAATCGGAATATCGATGTAGTTGCAGATTTTATCCTCCTGCTTCATGGTTTCAATCAGCTCATCGGTAATTCCGTCATCGTACACGTACATCAGACGAATCCACCGAATTCCGTCCACCTTGCATAATTCGTGCAGCAGTTCCGGGAGCATCGCCTTGCCGTACAGGTCTTTCCCGTAATACGAGGTGTCCTGAGCAATCACTACCAATTCCCGAACGCCTGCCGCCGCCATATCCTCCGCTTCGCGCACGCAGTCCTCGATGCGCTTGCTGCGATACGGTCCGCGAATCTTCGGAATCGCACAGAACGCACAGGTGTTGTTGCACCCTTCGGCAATCTTCAGGCTGGCCGTGTAGGTTCCCTCCGGAAAAACGCGTTTCCGATACGGAAGCACCGCTTCCACTTCCCCCTGCACTTTGTCGCCGGTGCTCTCCGCCAGCAGCAATCCCGGCAGGTCGTCGTAATCGTTTACGCCGGTGAACAGGTCCACCTCCGGAATCTCCTTGGACAAATCTTCGTGGTAGCGTTCGGAAAGGCAGCCGGTAACCACCAGTTTCTTGCTCTCTCCTTTCAGTGCCGCCATGCTAAAAATATGTTCGATGGATTCCACCTTTGCGGCCTCAATAAAACCGCAGGTGTTTACAATCAGGATGTCCGCTTCTTCCGGCGAATCCGCCAAGCCGCACCCCCGTTCCAGCAGTTGTGCCGCTAAATTCTGGGAATCGTACTCATTCTTCGCACATCCCAAGGTGTCAATAAAAATTTTTTTACTCATGTGTCGTTTCCTCTGCTCCGTTATTCTGCGAATCAATCGCGTCGTAATATTCTTCTTCTGTATAGAGCACCTGGCGCGGCTTGCTGCCGTCCGCCGGGCTGATAATCCCTCGGGCTTCGATTTCATCGATGATGCTGGCCGCACGGTTATATCCGATACGGAACCGTCGCTGCAGCATGGACACCGAAGCCTTTTTCTGTTTCAGGATAAACGCAATGGCATCCTCTGTCAATTCATCGGAAACCTCTCCGTACTGGGATTTTTCCGGTGTTTCAATGGTTTGAACCACCGATTCATCATAGGTGCTCTCTCCCTGTTTTTTCACAAAATCAATGATGCGCGCGGTCTCCGAATCAGAGATATACGGTCCCTGAATTCGGAGAGGCTTATTCTCGCCCACCGGGGAATAGAGCATATCGCCTTTGCCCAAAAGCTTCTCGGCGCCTCCCACGTCCAGAATGGTTCTGGAGTCCACCTGAGAGGACACGCTGAACGCAATCCGAGACGGAATGTTGGCCTTAATCAAACCGGTCACCACATCTACCGACGGACGCTGGGTTGCCACAATCAAGTGCATTCCGGCTGCCCGGGCCAGCTGTGCCAATCGGCAAATGGATTCTTCCACCTGAGACGGTGCCACCATCATCAGATCCGCCAACTCGTCGATAATAATGACGATTTTCGGCAATACCTTATCCGGCTCCTGATTGGCTCTCATCAGCTCGTTGTAAGAATCCAAATCCTTTACGCTTTCCTCTGCAAAGAACTTGTACCGCTGAGTCATCTCGTTTACCGCCCAGTTCAGCGCAGCCGCCGCCTTCTTCGGATCTGTCACCACCGGAACCAGCAGGTGGGGTATTCCGTTATAATTTCCCAGCTCCACCACTTTCGGGTCAATCAGAATCAGCTTCACCTCATCCGGGGAGGCCTTGTACAGCAAGCTGGTGATAATCGTATTGATGCACACGCTCTTTCCCGATCCGGTCGCTCCCGCAATCAGAAGGTGGGGCATCTCTTTCAGGTTCGCAATCACATTGCGTCCGGAAATGTCCTTTCCCACTGCAAAACTAATCTTCGATGCAGCGTTCCGAAATTCCTTGGAATCAATCAGTTCCCGAATGGAAACCATATCCGGTTTCTCATTCTCCACTTCAATTCCCACGGCCGCTTTTCCCGGAATCGGAGCCTCGATTCGGATGCTCTTCGCCCGAAGGTTCAAGGCGATATCATCTGCCAGCTTCGTGATGCTGCTGACCTTTACCCCCACTGCCGGCTGCACTTCGTATCGCGTTACCGACGATCCCTGGGTGACATTCAGCACTCTCGCGTCCACGTGAAAATTCTGCAATGTATTTTCCAGCAAAGCCGCCTTCTGCTGAAGCTGATGTTCATTCATTTGCATCTGCTTTGCCCTCGGCTTCTTCATCAAATCCACAGGCGGAAACACATAGGATGTGGCCGGAATCTTCTTGGCCAAATTCTCCTCCGCCTGAAGCGCCATCTCCGTATTGTCCAGTGCCGTCGGAGTATTCTCCTTCCGGATTTCTTTGATATTTTCCGTAGCCGCGGGTGTCGACAACGCCGACACTTTTTCCGGTTCCGCATTCAGCCCCATCGGCTCCGTCGTTACCGAATCCACACTCATAAAATCATCCATAAAAGGATTCGGCGCCGCAGCCGCGTTTTCCGGCGATGCAAAGCCTCCCGAAAGTCCCAATCCAAGACCGGTAGCGGGTTCGCTTCCGCCGTCCAGCCCAAAACCGGTATTGGTTACAATCGACTCGCCGAAATCCGCTTCCTCCAGGTTCTGCATGAAGTTTTGCCGAGCCCCTTCCTCCATCGGAAATGCCAGCGGGTCCTTTACCTGCGGCACCGAATGAGACGGGGTGATAATCGGGACGCCGCTCTCTTCCGGCACGGTCTTCGCCTGCGCCTCTCTCTTCTCGGTCAGCATTTCCCGAAGAATAGTCTTTTCTTCCCGTTGCTCTCGTTTCTTGCCAAGATATTTGGAAATCGGCGTATCCGCAACCAAGAGAACGGAGATGGCAATCACCGCCACCGCAAAAATAATCAACCCCGGTTTTCCCAGCAACTTGACAATCAATCCTCCCAGCCACATACCGAAAACGCCGCCGTTCTGAAGCTGAATTCCACCGTCGAAAAAATCACCGATTGCGGAAATGGACAGCTGTATGTTCGTCTCATCCAAGTAACGATAGGAATTCAGAATACACAGCATGACAAAAATCAGGAAGGAGAAAAATGTCGTCCTTCCATTGATGTGCTGCATTTTTCGAAGGAACAGGCAAAGTGCCAGCGCAATAAAATAATACGGCAAAGCATACGCCATCAGCCCAAAAAGTCCAAACACGAGACTGTGAATCGCATTTCCAAAGGTTCCGGTGGTGTTCAGCTGCGTCGTAATCACCAGAAAAATTCCCACGGCCAAAAATATGATGCCCCAAATCTTATCCAGAATGCGGTAATCCCGTTTCCGCTGCTCCTGAAGCTCTCGAATCTGCTCCTGCCATTCCTTTGGATGCGGAGAGGATGCAGTTTCTTTTGTTTTTGCTGCAGTTTTTTTCGTCTGTTTTTTCTTCTTTCCAGAACCGACTGCCATCGTCCCTCCCTGTATATCACTCAAAATAAGCTAAACCTAAATATCGTATTATTATACTCCATATTCAATTGGATTGCAAAATCCGTATATTTTGCATAAATCGGTGCCACCCGTAAAACGGGTGGTTCGAACTGGGGCTATAAGCCCCCTTT
>OLPY01001683.1_pt1 | contig 15016 bp, 14 predicted proteins | sample 1672481 | NCBI WGS metagenome assembly OLPY01 (sample SAMEA3136691, study PRJEB25190) | human gut metagenome | biome: human gut; feature: human-associated habitat; material: faeces | place: Austria | collected 2013 | reverse complement strand
CGCGCGGCCGCTCCGGCTGGGGTGCGGCGCGAGGGAGAACTATACACGCAGGCGCGGGCGGGGGGCAAGGGCGGGAGGGAGGATGCACAGGATGGACACAAGTCGGGGAATAATAAATTTTTAGGCGCGCTTCCAGTCCCGCGGGGACGCCGGGGCCCGTGTCACAGCGCTCACGGTGAATTCGCCTGTTATAAACACCCCGCCTTTCTTCATACTCCCCATACCTAATAAATCCTGCTGTGCCGACAAAACCTCTTCATGGGCATTCACCCGTCCCCCTCTATATACGCGCGCTCTTCCGACTGCCTGCTCATAAACGTCCATGCTGCCGCGACAGTTTCTATATAGGTACGCCTGCCCATATCACTGCGTGTCTTCCATATATGCGCGCTCAACCTTGCTGCAAATCGTCCGTACCATCGCGTGCTTCTCTCTAAATGGCTCGTAAATGGCCTGAACACCGCTTGCCACAGTCTTGTAATGTGAGCGAAATCCCCCTATCAGCATCTCGGCAACACGGGCGGCCCACCATGGTCGGCATCTTGTAGGGAGGTGCCGGGACCATGGCCCCCATCGCTTGCATCAAAGGGAGCTGGTCAGCATGGGTAAGTTTGATGGGAAGATTGCCATTATCACAGGAACCTCCAAGGGCATTGGGGCAGGTATCGCCCGCGTTTTCACCGAAGAGGGGGCATGCGTGGTGCTCGCCGCCCGAGGCAACGACGTCTTGCAGTTCGCCGAGGAGCTGCAGGCAGCTGGCAGGGAAGCGGTCGGCTTTCGCTGCGACGTCAGCGATGCCCAGCCCTGCAAGGACCTTGTCGACTTCACCCTCAAGACGTACGGGACAATCGACATTCTCGACTGCAACGCCGGCATCTGCACGCTCAGCGACTTCCTTACCAGCGACGACGCGTGGCACGATGCACATATCGACATCAACATCAAAGGTGTCTGGAACGTCTGCCGCACGGCCCTGCCCACCATGGTGCGCAACAACGCCGGGTCCGTCGTCATCACCAGCTCGGTCACGGGCGACATGGTGGCCGATCCTGGTGAGGTCGTCTACGCCACGACGAAGGCCGCCCTTGTTGGGTTCACGAAGGCCCTTGCACGCGAAATGGCCCCGCACAGCATCAGGGTCAACTGCATCTGCCCCAGATATGTGCAAACGCCCCTGGTAGAAGGTATGGCAAGCCAATCGGACCCCGACGACCCCACACGTGCCATTTCGACGATTGCCCATGCCGTGCCCCTGGGACGACTAGGCACACCCGATGAGTGCGGCGAGCTGTGCGCCTTCCTCGCCTCAAATGAGGCAAGCTATATAACAGGAACTCAGATGGTAATTGACGGCGGCTCCACGCTGCCCGAGACCACCTCGATGGGGCAAATCATGAGCGAGACTCAGACCACGGAGCTCATGCAGGACTCCGCGCTGTTCGACGACGTTGCCAAGCAGGCGCTGGGACGATACGAGTTCGACGGCGACGAGGCCAAGCTCCTCACCTTTTCGGAGAACTACACCTATCCTGTGCGCAATCCCATCACCGGGTCGAAGGACGCCGTGCTGCGCATCAATCGCCCGGGCTACCACACGCTCGAGGAGCTTGAGGGCGAGATGGCGTGGCTGCGGCAGATCAACGACTACACGCCCCTCGTGGTGGCCAATCCCCTGCCTGCGCGAGACGGCAGCTACATCCAAAGCGTCATCGGACCCGATGGGGCAACCTATCTCGACGCTCAACACGCACACACGCTACCTGCACGAAGGTATCGTGAACTGCGCCGAGCATCTCGTGGCCCTGCTGCCCCCTGAAGTGGACCGGGTCATGTTCGAATGCTCAGGCTCGGAGGCCAACGACCTCGCCGTGCGCATGGCCCGCGCAGCCACGGGTGGCACGGGCGTCATCGTGACATCGGAGGCATACCACGGCAACATGGCGCTGATAACGGGTCTGTCTCCCTCAATCGGGACCGACCAGCCCATGCCGCCCGACATGCGCATGATTCCCACACCTGACACCTGGCGCCTCGGAACAAACGACATCGGTACATGGATGGCCGCGCGCGTGGCCGAGCAGATCGCCGATATGCGCAGGCACGGGTTCAAATTTGCCGCGCTGCTCGTAGGCTCGAGGGCGAGCATATCCAGCAAAACGCCCTGGTAACGGGCCTTTTGTTCAAAAACGCCCTCATCGATGCGGCAAAACGTCACCCTTGTCTGGGAGATGTGCGTGGGGCGGGCTTCTTCATCGGCGTCGACGTCGTAAAGCCCGGCACAAAGGGGCCCGACTACGAGCATGCCGTCTACTTCATCGAGGCCATGCGTGAGCACCACGTCCTGACCTCGCTGTGCGGGCCCGCCGGCAACATCTTGAAGATCCGTCCGCCTTTGGTGTTCAGCCCCAACGACGTCGACCGCCGCACCACAAGAAGGCGGCCTCGAGAAGACGCTCAAGCTTCTGTACGTGTACACCCTTGCCACTGGCGCCATCTTCACGTTTTCACGTGCGGAGGAGACGGTGGATGTGGTGGCAGCGCGCGGCAAATGCGCCCGCTACCTGGGCATAGAAGAAGGCTACCCCGTGCCGCGCGTGCTCTCGCGCCTCTTTGATGACGCAGGGGCAGTCGCTGTTGCCTCATGCGACTCGTACAACCCCAACCTCGTGCGCCTAACGGTGACAAGCGGGGCCATGGTGACAGAAAACCCGCCGGCCCCGTAACGCCTGCAAGAGCTTCATTCGAGAAGGAGACTGACCATGCCCTACGCAATGACAGCCGCACTCATCATCTGCACCCTATCGTTCGCCCTGTTTGCCCTGGCAGGATACAAGGCGTTTTATCTGGGAGAATCCACAAGCGTCAGCAAGACCTGCGGGAGTACCGCGAGCCAAAGCAAGCAATGCATCCCATGGGCCTCAGTGACCTGTGCCTCATTTGCTGCCTTCATCGTTCCGGGAGCTGTGTTCCTCGTCCTGCACTTGGTGTAGGGCCGGAGGGCGCCCCTGGAAAACGAGTCCCCCGTAGATGAAGGGCGTCTTCTGGCCTGCGGGCGCCTCGTGGATAGCAGGCGACTCGTGGATGGCAGGCGCCTCCGAACTAGTGCGCATCCCCTGGCAGGCGCAGATGGGAGAAGCGCGCCTGGTCCTCGCTGGCAAGGTCGGGCCAAATCCTCTTGCGAGCAACGAGCGACACCAGCAGCATGCCGACCACGACGCCGGGCACAAGGCGCCCCAGGCAGGCACCCACGACGCCCAAGACCGGCAGCACAACGAAGGCGAGAATGGACCGCACGCTGTTATCGATACCCGGGACAAGCAAAAGCCCCAGGTAGAGCGCGGCCAGCATGATAAAGGGGCCGCCGCAGGGAAGCAGGCCCAGCAGCACGCCGAAGCTTGTGGCGATGCACATGCCGCCTTTGAAGCCGAAGAAGCAGGGGCGGGCGTGACCCAGCACAGGCGCCGCCATGACAAGAGCAAGCATGGGCGATGCCATACCAAACGCGCGGCAGAAGAGCCAAACGGGAAAAAGGCCTTTCAATATGTCGCACGCCACCGACAGGGTGCCGCACCAAAATCCCCCGTATATAAAGGCGTTTGAGGACCCCGGATTGTGGTTCTCGCTGACCTCCATAAGGCTCTTGCCGTGGAAGAAGCGCATGAACAGCTCCGAATACAGCACGCTGCCCGACAAGTAGCCAAGCGCGATATAGAGAACGGGCGCGTTAAGCACGTCCATTGTCGCCACCCCTTCGATTACGACCCAGCCTGTGATGCACCCCGCGGGAGATGCGCACGCGAAGCCTGGCGGCAACGGCGTGGGGGCCGACAGGTTCAGAGGCGGTAGCCGGGTCTGCGTGTCCCACCTGGCTGCGAGGCACCTGGTTCGCATGGCCCACCCGGCCGTGGGTCATCTGGCTCGGACATCCCACTTGGCCTTCGTGCCCCGCTTGGCGGCAAAGCGCCTGGCCCGTATGCCCCGCTTGGCCACAAGGCGCCTGGCCCGTGTATCCCGCCTGGCTGCGGACCACCTGATTGCAAGCTTCTCCCATCATCGCCAAGACCTTCTCGGCGCAACCATGCACACCAAGAGCCTGCGCATACTCGATATATTGCCTGCTCAAAGCTGCAAGATCGGAGCGATTCTCGTAAAGCCAGTCGAGTTTGACGGCAAGGTCAACGGCGTTTGCATGCGAGAAGATGTTGTGCTCGGTGAGCGCGTAGGCCTTCGTTGAGGAGAGGGAGGCGTCGGAAATGACGGGCACACAGCCGCACGCAAACGCCTCCATGCACGACATGCCCTCGACCTCCACATCGGCACAATGCACGTAGACGTCGTTTGCGCACATGAGATCGCGCAGCTTGTCCTGCTCGAAAAAGCCGAAATCGACATTGAGCCCGAGGTCGGCCGCCTTCTTGCGAAGCTCGGCCTCGATGGGACCCTTGCCAGCAAGCGTCACGCGCATCTGCCCGCCATGCTTGGCCTGGGCAATTGCCTCGAGGAGGGTTGCCTGGTTCTTCTCAGGGGCAAAGCGCCCCACGCTCAACACGCGCAGCACGCCGGACGAATCGGCGACACCGGCCTGGTGGGCGGAAGAGACCCCGCCTGCCTCCAGCCGCTTTTTGCCCGCATCGATGAACGCCTGGGCGATGCCGTTCGAGATCACCTCGAGCTTGGCGGTTGCCCCGACTTCGGCCAGCCTGTCGCGAACCTGGGCCGTGGGGCACTGCACGCATAGGCAGCGGTTGTACACGCCAGAGACAAACGACCGCAAGAAACACCTGTTCACAGGATCGATCTCACCCAGATGCACGGCATACGTCATGTTCTCGGGGTAGAGGTGGAAGGTGCCCGTCACCGGCTTGCCCGCACGCCGCGCCTCCCTGGCGGCCAGACGGCACACGAGGAAGGGATCCTCGACGTGCACGACATCGGCCCAGGCCACGGCCTTGCGAATGGTGCGCATGTCGACGCGGGCGAACGTGAAGCCCTCTTTCTCGATGATGCCCGAGAACACCGGGATGCGCACGACGCCAAGCGGGTAGTCGAGGGCGCCGTAGCGGTCGTTCGTGGCAATGCGAACCTCGTGACCTGCCGCACGGAACTCCTCGACAAAGCGCTGCGTGGAGATGCACATGCCGTTTGACTTGTTGAGGTAGTCGTTAATGACGATGAGGATCTTCACGCGAGGCAGGCCTTTCGAGCAGATTCGAGCAGGGGACACAGCGTAGAACTGCACAGCATAAGGTGATTTGTACCCCGTTGGAAGAGTCTGCACACCCTCGCCGCAGCACGGAAAGCAAGCAAGGGGCAAAGGGGCACGCTGGCGAGGCAACGGGGATTAGGATCGACGCCGCGGCACGATGCTTGCAGACAAATGAGCGCAGGCGGAGGCGTTACGCGAACGCCCGGACCACGGCGCTCTCAAAGGTCAGGCCAGAGAGTGACTCGATCGCGTCTTCGCGCTGAGGCTCGAGGGGCTGTTCGTTGAGGAATTCCCAGCTAGAGAAGCCAGCTTCCTGCAAGATGCGTACAAGTTCCTCTTTTGTGGGAGCCGTCGCAAAGACATTGGCAACAGGAGCGGCGGGACCCGCTTTGCTGAGAGGCGGCAGGGGCTGGAGAGCCAGCACTGCGTCGTGATAGAGATATCCACCGGGAGCAAGGACTCGGGCAATCTCACTGAACGCCTTAAGGCGGTCGGACGCAAAATTGAGCACGCTGTTGACCACAACGACATCGATGGATGCGTCTTCGATACCGGCCGCAAGCAGGTCGGTTGGGTCAGCCTGGACGAAACGCATATGCTGCCGCCAGGCATCGCCCGCCCAGTGCTGCTGGGGCGCGAGCTCTTGCGCGACGGCGATTTTCTCCGCCGCAGAATCAGTCCCAACGACGAATCCGCCCTCGCCCACCCGATCGGCAATCTTGAACGCGCCCAGACCCTTGCGGCACTCGATGTCAAGCACGCGCTTGCCGGCAAGATCGTCGGGTAGCACCATGACGCAGCGAGTATGCCGGCGGGCATTGCGACGCCACTTCGCCTCGGTGCTGGATTCAGCGTCCACATGCGTTGCATTGTCGGTAGCGTTCATACGAGCCCCTTTCACGTGCGCGTCAACCAAGCGGTCATTCATTAACATACATTTCAGGAAAATCAAAAATGCGTATCCAGGTATTTTGCTGAATTAGCATATATTTAGACCAATGAGATGTATGTTAAATTTGAACCAGTATACCCCTCACCGGTATACGGAGTAGCAGAAAAGCCGGCGGGAATGCAGGTGTGAACTGCATGCCCACCGGCCTCACATTCAGCCGAACGCTATCCGCCAAAGCAATCGCTCGGCATTACTGCAGGTAACCGTAGTTCTTGCGCAGGCCGGCGAGAAAACCGCAGGTCAGAAGGACCGACATGGCCTCGGCCACCAGGATGGCGTACCAGATGCCCATCTCGCCCATAATCATGGGCAGCACGATGACGGCGCCGCACTCAAAGACCAGGGTGCGCACGAACGAGATGACTGCCGACACCAGGCCGTTATTGAGCGCCGTGAAGAACGCCGACCCGTAGATGGAAAAACCCGCCAGTAGCAGCATGAACGAGTAGATGGAGAGTGCTTGCACGGTGAGTTCGAGCACACCGGCGTCGTACCCTACGAAGAGCATCGCAATGGGGCGGGTCAGCGACACGGCGAGCACCGTGAGAATCACGTTGAGGGCGGCGACCACGCTCACGCTCTTCTTGAACAGGTTCGTCAGCTCCGCCTTGTTCTGCGCACCGTACTGGTAGCTCACAAGCGGCGCCGAGCCCATCGAGAAGCCCATCACGAACGATACAAAGATCCAGATGACGTACTGGATGACGCCGTAGGCGGCCACGCCGTCGGCACCGATGAAGGTCATGAGCTGGTAGTTGTACAGCATCGAGACGAGCGACATGGACAGGTTTGCCACAAGCTCGGAAGCACCGTTCGTGCACGCTTTGCCCAGAGCGCGCAGGTCAACTACGGGCTTGCCCAGACGCAGGTTGCTCGGGTTCTTGCGTGCAAAGTAGAGAAGAGGCAGACCGCCACCGATGACCTGGCTGATTGCCGTAGCGATGGCCGCACCGGCAAGGCCCCATCCGAAGACAATGATGAACAGGGCATCGAGCACGATGTTTGTCACGCCTGCGCCAATGATGACGGCAAGGCCGACCTTCGGCTTGCCCGCTGCGGGCAAGAAGCTCTGAAATGCCTGCTGCAACATGAGCGCGGGCAAGGCGATCGCACAGATGGTACCGTAAAGGACGGCCAGATCGAGCAGCGAGCCGGTCGCCTTGAACAGCTGGCCCACCGGGCGCATGAAGATGATACCGAGCACCGCAGACACGACACCCGCGGCAAGAATGGTGTAGATGATGAGCGAGAACAGGCCGTTTGCCCGCTCCTTCTTGCCCTCGCCCAGCGTCTTGGCCACGAGCGCCGTGCCACCGGTGCCGAACATCATGCCCAGTGCACCGATCATCATGATGAACGGGTAGATGAGGTTGAGGGCCGAAAACGCCTCCTTGCTCACGAAGTTAGAGACGAACAGGCCGTCGATGACACCGTAGATGCTGGTAAACACCATCATGACGGCCGTTGGGGCAGTAAAGCGCAGAAGCTTTCCCAGCGTGAAGTGCTCTGAAATATCGATTGGCATTTTTGAACTACTCCTTGTTGCCTGAATCCTTGGTACGGGGATGCGCCTTGGCGGGCGCGGGATACTGCATCGTCGGCTCGAACGCGTCGAAGCGGCCCTTGAGCCCGCGCAGATAGCGCTGTGCCGCGCCGACCAACACCTCGCGCTCGTCTGGGGGGATGTCGATAAACGCCTCGACGTCGGCCTGCAGCAGCGGCATCACGTTCTCATCAACGAACTTCTTGCCCTGCGGCGTGAAGAACACGCGCATGCCCCTGCCGGTCTCAGCTGGCTCGAGATGGAGGATGCCGTCGGCCACAAGCTTGTGCACCGACGAGCCAACCGTCTGTTTGCCCAAGTAGGCATAGGCACAGATGTCGCGCTGCAAACAGCCTTCCCCGCACTCGCACAATGCCCACAGCACGTCGAACGCGCTTTGCGATATGCCGAGCTTGAGCGCGGCGGCGTCGTAGACGTCTTGGAACTCCCTGAGAAACTGGTTGAATTCCTCGTAGGAGCGCTTGGCTTCCTCCGTCGGTTCCATGGTCCCTCCCCACAATATGTCCGATTTCAGACTCATAGTAGTCAACTTTCGGACTTACCACACGCGCGCGGAGGCATGCACGAGGACTCCATATGTACGATTTCGGACTCAGCAGCTGGAGCGCGAGGGCCGGGCAAACGGCGCAGAAACGCAGGAAACGGGGCATTCTCGATGGTTAGCTGCGGAAACGGGCCTTCCGGGCGGCCGTCCATGTTAGACTGAGGACGATTTGTCATGAAGACCGAAGGAGATATGCGCTTGGACGGCAGGACTTGTACACGCAGGGCATTCATAGCAAGCACGGCCGCGGCAACGATTGCCGGGCTCGGCTCGCTGATGCCTACCGGCCGCAGCGGGGTCGCCCTCGCCGACGTCCAGGTTGCCTCCGACGGCAGTGCTCAGGGTGCGGCCGCCCTCGACGGGCAGGAGGCGCTTGCCAGCGGTGCTCAGGGCGCGGTCGCAGGGGACATGCCCGTCTTCAACATCCCCACATCTCTTCCCGCATGGGTGGATGCACAGGCTGCCGAGACGCTCCTCTCCCAGGCAAGCGACCCTGATGTCGCCCACATCCTGTGCGACGCGCAAGCCCTCGGCGAGCTCGACCAAGACCTGGCAGAGAAGCTGCTCGAACTCGCAGCCGACGACCCTGCCGCCCGATCTTTCGTGGCAGGTTTCCGCACCTCCTACCCCGGCACGAAAGCCGGCGGTCTCACCGAAGACGATTTGCCTGCCGACGGAAGCATCCCGCACCTCATGCAGTGGGACAAGCGCTGGGGCTACATGGAGTACATCGGCGGTCCGTTGGGAACCAAGGGCTGCTGCCCCACTTCGCTGGCAATGCTCTATGCAGGCCTTTCAGGCCGCACCGACATGAGTCCCTACATGGTGTCTCTGCTCGCGACGGAGTCGGAACTGTGCGACGCCCAAGCTGGCACGCACGGCGAATTCGTGGGCTACTTCTGCGAACGCGTCGGTCTCGAATGGGCCGACGTCACCACCATCGACGAGGCAGCAAGCTATCTCAACGGCGGCTGGCTTCTCGTGTGCAACCTTGGCGCCGGCGAGTTCACCGACCTGGGCCATTACGTGCTCATCACCGGCTGGTCGGGCTACGACGGCGATGTGCATGTGAACGACCCGTACACGACGTCGGTCAACGAGCGCCCCTGGCCCTTGGTGACCATCTTCTATGAGTGCAACTCGACATATGCCGTGAGGGCTGGAGAGGCACTGCTGTCCTCGCCCAACATCGCCTAAGAAGAACCGGATGTTTCTCAACTGCTTGTTTGTCGGCCTCGGCGGCTTTGTGGGATCGGTGCTGCGCTACCTCGTGGGCTTCATCCCCACAGGCGCCGTCGCCGCTTTTCCCATCAAGACGCTCGTCATCAACATCGTGGGCTCGTTCGTGATAGGCCTTGTGTACGCACTTGCATCTAAGCTGGGCACGGCCATGAACCCGCAGCTGCTGCTCTTCCTCAAGGTGGGCCTGTGCGGCGGCTTCACCACGTTCTCCACGTTTGCGCTTGAGTCGAACAGCCTCATCCAAGCCGGCAACACCCCGCTCGCCGTGCTGTACGCCGCGCTGAGCGTGACCTTGAGCATCGCCGCCGTGTATGCGGCGCAGGCGCTGGTGAAGTAGGGAGAGAAGCCTAGCTCAGGCGCTCCTGCCAGGCCTGTTCACGAAAACCAACGAGCACGAAGTCGTCGCCCACCACAAGCGGGCGTTTCACAAGCATGCCGTTCTCGGCAAGAAGGGCAAGCGCATCCTCGTCGCTCAACCCCGCATCAAGCTGAGCCTTTATGTTGCGCTCGCGATAGAGCACGCCGCTTGTGTTGAAGAGCTTGCGCACAAGCAAGTCTCCCCGCTCGCGCCACTCGGCAAGCTCGGCCGCCGCGGGGTTATTGGTCACAATGTCACGGTCGATGTAGTCGACACTGTGCTCGTCGAGCCACTTTTTGGCCTTCTTGCAGGTAGAGCACTTGGGATACTCAAGAAAAAGGACAGACATGGCGGCTCCAATCGCACGGTTGCTCGAATGGCGCAGATTGTACTCCGAGAAGAGGACGTAAAGACCCACAGCGTGGCAGGGCTATATCTCCTCGACGCGAGCTGCGAGATATTCGCGGAAACCCGGCTGCGTAGGATGTTTCCAAACGCTACTTAATCTACCTGCTCTTTTGCAATTTTAGGCAATTTTTGCAAGTTTTGCAGAGCTCGAGACGCCGCCCGTGGGGGACCAAAGCGATGCAGGGGTTGCCGCTGAACCGCCATTTCAAAGAGCATGTCGGGTCATTCGGCGCAAGTTTGTCGAGTGACTCGACGAAATAGGTGCTGAGCCTGTCGAGTTGTCAGAGCAAGAAGGACGGCTGAACCACCCGCCTGCAATCTACTCAAACGAGGAGTCGACCTTTTGCCCTCCATCTCCGCCCACCAGCTGCACTCCTCCGCTTGACCTGTTCCTTATCCTGCAGCTACCTCCAATTTCATCCTTCCCCGCTCCCCCGCCACGTGCCTCAACGCGCCCGTGCGGAGCATGGCGTCGACTGTCGTGCTCAGTTTCTTAGAGATGCCCTTGTATCCCATGGCGCGAGCAAGCTCGGTCAGTGTAAGGGGACCGGCCGCCAACGCCTCAAGAACACGCGCCTCATACTCTTCGGCCTTGGCCACAGCGCCTCCCGACGGCAGAAATGCCCGATGGATAGGAATGGTCACTGAAAGATAGCCGCGCGCATCATCCATCTCGAACGTCGGCTCATCGGAGCCGTTCTGGCGCAAGGCCGCGAAGGCGTTAGGAAACCCGGTGTTGCGGCCCTCGATGAGATGCAGCTCCTTGAGAAAATCGCCAATCCTGCGATTGCGATAGATACGCGCACGGAACCTATGTGCCTCCACGTCCTCGTCGGTGATGCTGCAATCAAAGCCCGGGTAGCTCGTCACTTCCAGGGATTGGGGCGTGACTCGCACGCAGATGGGCTCAGCGACCTGGTAGGAACGGTGATACACGGCATTCGAAAGAATCTCTTCCACCGCACGGAATGGGTAGTTGTACACCACGCACGCCTCAGCGGCGTCATCAAGCTTGTATGTCTTAGACGCGATCACAAAGTTCTCGATATACGAGAGCGCGTCTCTCAGCTGACGTTGAATAGGGCCGGTAAACACCCTCTCAACCATGCCTTCGCCCGTAGGGTCGGGAATGACGACGACCTCGATGCGCGCGTAACGAAAATACCGCTCCGGCCTCTCGGAAAACATGAGGATGCCGACGTTGCGCGGCCTTCGCCTCTCGGGCGGACCCGAAAGAAGCTGCAAGTCATCGGCAATCTCGATCAATCCGCTGTCCATAGTCTGTTCGTACAGACTGCTTCCTATTTGCTTGAGATGCTCTCGCATGAGACCCAAGTCAAGATCGTCCACTTCAGCCAGCAGATTGGGGCGGTCGTCGAAGGGGATGTCCGTCGCCGCATAAAAAAGCTCCCTTTCTTCCTGCGGCGATGCGACAATCGTGCTGCTGAACTTGCGGATGTAGTAAAACTTGCTCGACTTATCAGACAGGACGTCCTTTGAGGCCTTGTAGGGGCGTCCGCGTCCTCCAGGCACCCAAATGACGATGATATAGACACCCTGGAAAAGGACCGGCTCCACAACCGGGTTGTACAGAGGCTCGATGCAGTGACACAGACCAACAAGCCGCTTGAGAATGTCGTCAATGCGCTCCTGTTCGATGCCCTTAAGAGGGAAGACGGGGCTGCCATCGCGTTCCTCCACACCAATGACGATGTAGCCGCCGCCAATGTTGTCGATGTCGTTGGCAAAGGCACAAATGGTATGGATGATGGGGTTCGGATTGAAATCCGCCTTGAACTCGACGCGCGTAGATTCAACCGTGCGCAGGTTGACAAGGTCGTCAATGTTCACTGGTATGGCCATGACGTCACCCTCCTCGATGGCTCGACATGCTCGATAATAAAACGTCGAGTGACTCGACGCAAGTTTGTCGAGTGACTCGACGAAATGAATGTCGAGCCTGTCGAGTTGTTAGGGCGTATGAAACATGGACGCTCTAAGGGACGAAGTAACACCAGGATCTTTCCGGGAAGCGTCGAACTCTCGCCATCATCGAGGCCACGCTGCCCCTCAAGTCAATTTCTTCCGAAAATGTGATTCTACTCACGTTTTACCATGGGAAAACGTGCAAAGGTCACACATTTACGGAAGTTTTACCCGTACAGGGCACCAGCCGACGCGCTTCTCCCCTACTTCGCGGCCTTGGCTTTGCCGGCTTTGCTCGACTCGGGGAGGGGCTCGATAGTGACGGAGCGGGCGACGTTGGCGGTGCCGGTGTTCCAGCCGTAGGACTTGATGAGACGGTGCTCGGAGATGCGCATGTCAAGCATGGCGCGCAGCTGCTTGAGCATGCGCGACTTCTTGGAGCGGTCGGGATCGAGACCCATCTCGTCAAACATGGTCTTGAAGACGATGGTGTTGGAGGTGCCCTTCTCGCGCAGGCGACGCAGCACATAGAGCCACATACGGCGGTGCTCGGTAGACAGGCGCAGGCCGTCGAAACGGAAGTCGTCACGGCTAAAGGTGAGCAGCTGGCGTTTGCTGTAAGCGTACACGGCCAGGGGCAGCGCCGAGAGAGGCTCGCCGTTGCGCACGTTGAGCTCGATGCGGAAGTCCTCCATCTCGCCGTCTTTGCCCATGATAAGGGCCGTATGGGCGTTGACCACGGGCTCGGAATTGATCTGCGGAGCAGCCGAGCTGTCGAAAGCGCGCATCTCGCCGGTGGTGTCAATGGTGATGCGCGTGTTCATGAGGCGGACAACCGAGTCGTACGCCTCGCGCATGGTCTCGTGACAGGTGGCGGCGCGCGGACGGACGTATCCCATGAGGGCAAGGATGTCGCTGCCGTAGAACGTGCTGTGCCCGTCCCATGCCACCGACGAGAGACCGTCGAGCCAGAAGCGGTCAACGTCGGAAAGCATGTACGTCGCGGGATCGGCCTCAAGCGGGAAGGCGCTCGACAGCGACACACCCACCGACATGCCCTTGCCTGTGACAAGCTGCAGAGAGGGGCCTTCAGCCGCAGCAAAGTATCCCGCTGCCTCCACATGCTCCTTGCCGCGACCGAAAACGGCCTTGGAAACCTTGTCGTTGGCTACCGTGACCTGCGGCGTTCCCAGCGTGCGGGTGCGCTCGAGCTTTTGGCGAATGAGTGGGTAGATGGCAGGGCCGTATCCCATGAACACGAGCGCGCAGAGGATCTGGTATTTGGTGGCCGAAGACGAGATGTCGTCGCGCAGGGCGGGCGTAGGCAGGTTGAGCTGGAGCTTTGCCTCGCGCAGCACCGCCACGGCCTCACTGAGGTCTGCCTGACGGTTGTGGGTGGGCCACAGCTCGTCCCCGTCCTTGGTGAGGTGACGAATCGTGCCGTCTTCGAGCGCCTTTGTGACGGCCATCCAGTCGCCGTTCACATTGCGAAGCGAGCCCGAGTAGGGCTTCCAGCAATCACCGACGGCCTCGATGCCCTCCTTCTCCGAAATCCAGCCATGCTCGACAGCCATGTAGATGCTCTCGTCGCACATGGCGGGCACCGGCGTGGGGCTGTAGGGGAAGGACCAGACCTCCGCGGGCACCTTGGCGATGGCGGTGGCGTAGTTGTCTCGCAGGTTCTTGAGGACGTCACCCGTAAAACGTCCCGCCAGCTTGGCGCCTGTGTCGCGCGCCCTGACGATCGCATTGAGGGTGTCCTCGTTCCACTTCAAGATTTCGTTCGCCACGCTGTTCCGCCTGCCTTTCCTTCTGCCTAGTCGGGGAAATTTTACCAGGCAACCACCCACAACACACCCCAACCGTACACGCCACCGCCCTTTCCTCAGATACCTGCTTGGGGGTAGCGCTGGACGGGCAGTTACACGAAGATGCTCGCCTGCGGGATAAACGTCAGGCGAATTGCCTGATCGGCGCTGTGTACACGACCATCGCGCTGTTTGAGCACGACAAGCTCGACATTGCGTTGCTCGGCTGCCCTTCCCACCCTGCTGAGTCTGTCGGCCTCGCTTCTTGCCTTGCGGTCTGACCCAGACGTCTGCCCCATGTCAACGCCTGCAACCTGCAAGCCCAGCACGGTATCGGCACCGTACTCGATGGCTCCCGACTCCTTCATCGAATCGAGCGTTACCGGCATGAGGTAGGCATCCCTGCGCACGGCTGAGATGCACACGACGGGAGTGTCGAGATCACGGGCAAGCTGGCGCAGGTCGGAGACGTTGCGCGCGATGGAAAGTCGCTCGTCCTGCGTGACATCGCTGGTCAAAAGCTGCAGGTAGTCAACGAACACGACGGGTTTTCTACCCTGCTCGGCCATGCAGGCGGCATAGCCCGCGATATCGAGAGCACAGGTACGACCAACTCCCTCGAGGATTTCCACGTGAGGGGCGACCGCTGCGCCATATGCCTGCACGCCCTGCTCAAATGCTTCGCGACGCTGATGCGACCAGGTCGCACGCTTTTGCAGGTCGGTCATCTCGCGCGTGGCGAAACACTGCATGCCGTCTGTCTGCCTATAGCATAGGCGTGCAACCGACTTTGCGACAAGGTCTCGCGCCGACTGCTCCAACGTGACATACAAAACGTCGTTGCCTGCCAGGGCGATTGCATCGGCAATCTGCGTCGCGAGGGTTGTCTTACCCAGCGAGGAAGCTGCTGCCAACACATGCAGGCCGCAGCGCAGGCCCCCATCGAGCATCTCATCGAGCCCAGCTATCCCCGTAGGGATGCATGGGGTCTCTTTGGGCATCTCGAGC
>OLPY01001677.1_pt1 | contig 15038 bp, 12 predicted proteins | sample 1672481 | NCBI WGS metagenome assembly OLPY01 (sample SAMEA3136691, study PRJEB25190) | human gut metagenome | biome: human gut; feature: human-associated habitat; material: faeces | place: Austria | collected 2013 | reverse complement strand
CTGACATTGTGGGAAAACTGCCAAACAGGTGTGATAATAACCGCGGTGGATGACGCAAGAAGCCCCTTCCTCTATAGGAAGGGGTAGTTCACCAAGTAGTCGATAGTACTAACAATATTGCAGCAAAGCGGTGGTCTTCTCCTATGATTTCTGTAAAAAAGAAGGAGCTATTCACGCTCCTCTACTTTTTTTGGTTCTCTCTTATGGTGGAGACTTGCCAATTTTTATATGTTTTATAATATGAAAAGAATCCGATTCTTTTCTTTGCTCCACAGACTGACTGTTCCCACACGCAAGCATGTGGGTTTTTCGCCACAAATTTATAACTTAATCCAATTCTTTTTTCTTATAAAAATTCAGTGCATTTCTCTTATAGTAAAATATATTTACCATATTAATATAAATAATTAAAAAAGGAGAGATAGTTATGCAGAATTTTGAATTAACTAAACACCAGGTAACAGAAGCAAACTTTAGGGATAATGGCAGACAGAAAGAAGGAGAATCCAGTTTTGACATTTCCGGATCTGTCCTGCTCCCGAAAAACGGGAAAGGTATTATTTTTGAACAGGAGGTTCATCTTGGGAAACCGGAAGAAAATGTGTATCTGTATTTAAAGACACTCACATTTTTTACCCAGATTGACGAGTCCAAGCCTTTCGTATTAGATGAAGCAAACAAAGAATGTTATCCTATGGCAGAAAAACTACTGAAAGAGACAATCAGAAATGTGACAGAATCTTTTGGTATGCCGGTCATTGGTCTGATGGTCGAAGCAGAACCAGAAGCATAATTTTCCACACAACAAAAAGGGCCAGTTTTCTGGTCCTTTTTTCTTATAAAAATCTTTATCCATCTTCATCAGTTAAACGTATCTTGTAAAATAACTTTAGGCAGCTTATGGTAGAATAGGATTAGAAAAAGAAAAGAGGAGAAACATATGCATTTATCAGATATCAGAGAGCAGCTTATAAAAAACGGATACCTGCCAAATAATGAAATCGTTATAGCAGCTTATGGAACTCTTCATGGAGTTCCATTGCTGGTCGAGTCTGATCCTGGGCAGGGAAAAACAAGCCTTGCTATGGCTATGGGGAAAGCTTTCCAGTTACCTGTCCTTCGTGTCCAGTTTTATGAAGGATTGACAGATGATAAGATATTATACGATTACAACTACCAAAGACAGCTTCTCTCCATTCAGGCGATCCAGAGTGCCTTACAGGAAAATTTGAGTGGAAAGAATATCCATGATGCAATGGAGGTCGCAAAAACAATTGATTTTTATGGAAAAGATTTTTTGATTCGCCGCCCAATACTAGAATCCATATGGGGAGAACAACGGTATGTTCTTCTTTTGGATGAAGTAGACAAAGCATCTGAAGAACTGGAATATACTTTATTGGAGTTTTTGGATGATTTTTCTTTAAGTATCCCACAATATGGAATAATAAAGGCACAAGAGGGGATGGAACCCGTAGTTATTCTAACATCCAATAATTACAGAGATTTGTCAGATGCCTTAAAGAGACGGTGTAATTACTTATATATCCCCCGGAAAACAAAAGAAGAGATTGTGGAAATCTTGAAGATGAAAGCGCAAGCCTCTACAGCTATCATAGAAGGGGTAGCATCTTGTCTTTATCAGTTGCAGGAACTTCGCTTAAAACAGACACCATCTATCTCAGAAGGCATTACATGGGCTGGATATTTACAGAAACTTATGGATGATGATGACTTTGATATTAAAGATTCTCTGTGTATGCTGTGTAAAAACAAAGAAGACCAATTACGGGTACAGGAAACAGACATTCTTTCTAATATCCTGCGGATAACTTCTGAATCAGAAAAATAATATTGGAATCGGATTCTTTTGCAAGAGAATACAAGAGCAGGAGGTGTAATAAATGTTATTGGGATACATGACTGAATTCGCAGGATATCTAAATAATAATGGATACGAAGTGACGCAGGATAAGATCAGCCACTTCCTATCTTTAAAAAATGAGGAGATTGATTTTACAAAAGAAGAGGATATTCTTCCGTTAATGAAATTATGTTTCTGTCGGAATAAAAAAGAAGCAGGTACATTTTCTGACTATTTCCACCAGTATATTAAAAAGTATCGCGGATCATATGCAAAGGAAAAAAAACGGATACAAAAAGAGCAGACAGAAAGAGTGGAATATAACCACTCCTGCAAGGAAAAAGTCCAAAAAGAGCTTGCATATATCGGGCAGAAACTAACGGAAAAGAGAAATGCTGTATCAAGAGAAAGCAAAATACTAAATATCCCCAAAACACAAAAAAATTATCTGCGAAAACAGGAAGACAAAATAAAAAAATATTTTACTAAAAAAGAAACCTCTTTTCTCTTATCTTTATGCACAGAAAAAGCGGATGTTTCTGATATATCAATGAAAACATTAGAGACTTTAGAAAAGAAAATTCCAGATAAAGCTGAAAAAGCGTTGCTATCTGGAAAGTCAGAGGACTTTGATGTTTATCAGAAAATATTCGAAGTCTTGAAAAAAGTCAAAGCGCAGATCACTCAGCATGAAAATTATATTGAGAGTAAAATTTTCCGTGAGACAAAAGAATTGAGAGGGCATCAAAAAGAATTGGAAAATAGGCTTCAAAAATTAGAAGAAGAAGAAAAACGGATTCAAAATGAATTGGATAACAAACTTTATACGCTATCGCATCAGTTCAAAGAGAAAACTGCCCCTGTAACTCACAGAGAGACTTTTAAAGGTGGCGGAGCGGTACAACTTTTAGACGAAGCGATGCCACAATTTATGGATAAACCATTCAAACAATTAACAAAAAAAGAGAAGGAATATATCTATCAGTACATTCGTCAGAATATAGTCTCTTTTAAGACAAGGCTTGGAAGATACCTGTATACACAAGAAAAGCGTAAGATTGATATGGAACGGACGATACAGATGACGTGCAAAACGGGAGGTATTCCGCTCAAGCTTTGTTATGAAATGCCTAAACGAAACAGAGCGAATCTGATACTTGTTCTCGATATTTCCGGCTCCTGTAGGGAGGCTTCTGAAATGTTATTAAGTTTTATGTATCTTTTGAAAGATATATTTACCGGAGGCTGCCGGACATATGTATTTGTTAATTCATTGCATGATGTAACAGAACTCATGGAAACAGATGATATTCATACTGCTGTGCAAGGAGTCCTGCAGAGTGTCCCGACAAAAGGAGTTTATTCAGATTATAATCGTCCAATGAAAATGCTATGGACTAATAATCGAAAATATTTAAAAAAGGATAGCTTTGTTTTATTCTTAGGGGATTACCGTAATAACAAAAATAAAGAGGGAACAGAGTGGTTGAAGAATATTCATGCTAGAGCAAAGAAAATGTTTTTTCTAAATACAGACAAAAAAGAAAAATGGGGACAGGGAGATTCCATAGCTCCTGTCTATTCCCGATTCGCATCGATGTATGAGGCTAGAACTCCCTCAGACTTGATACATTTTATCGATCAGATAGGATAAGGAGTGATTTGATGTGGTATCTTGATAAAGATGTAGAAGAAAACATCATAAAAAATATGGAAGAATTAGGCTATCCGTCTGACGCAGTAGAATATGCTGGGATTTCAAATGCTGGTAAGCATAAGTTTTATTATGGTACAAATCTGTTGACATTTTCAAAACAAGGAGATTTTATTGCCGAAAACAATCTACCTGTAAAGAAAAACCCTGAACTTAGAAAAAGGAAAAAAGAAAGGAAAGAACGAAGGAAACAAATAAGAGAGTCTTTTAAAGAGGATTACAAGTGTGCAAAAGCGCATATCGAGACGCTGTTAAAAGAGGAAAATCCTTTATTTAAGAGGACATCTTTTTCCTACCATAAGCAAAATAGTATAGAAATTAATCTTTTTTTTCAGAGCGAATATAGTATTGATAAAATATACCAGATTCCAGTATCTTTCCTTTTAAGCAATTATCAACAACACAAAGAAGATAAATTCACTTCTTACATACTTGCTCACATACAAAAAAATAGTTCCATAATAGAAGAACAATATAGAAAAGCTGTTATAAAAGACATACCGATAACGAAGGTATATGAAGATAAAAACTGTTCATTTATAATACAGCCAACAAAAAAAGCTTATATATACTTAAAGAAAGCAGATGCTCAGATACCATGTAAAGTAGATGAAAATGAATGTTTTTTCACTAAGTTTATCGGGAGCGGTATCATCCGTACACCGCATATTAAGCTTAAATGTTGTGACAGCATAAAAGAAGAAATGATACAGTCTGCTTGTAGAAAAGAAGTTAAATTATCAAATATGCAGATGAACGCTGTAAAAAACTATGTTAAAAACTATGAACAATGGGCTGATAAGTTATTGGCTGCGTTTGCTTACCCCGCTGGATGTGGTTCCTATAATGTTGCACCTAAATGTCAGATAAAAGGAAATGATTTTTCTACGGTTTATGTGGGGTCTGGAATTATGATAAAAGATGGAAAGATTCATTTTATCAATGAGGCAGAAAAAGAATTTTCAAAGAAAAGATTTCAAAGGGCATTTTTTGAAGCGAAAGAATTATTAAAAGGATATCAGTATATTTCAGGAAAAGGTGTATTATGTGGAGATACCAGAATAAGGAGAAAGATATCTGAGTTTACAATAAACGACACCATTCATGTTCCATCCTACAAAGAATCTCTCGTATTATGGCGTAAACAATTAAAGAGAGAAGTAAAAAGGATCAATAAAGCGATGGATACCATGATAAAAGAAAAAGAAAAAATCCTATTTGAAAAATACAATAAGTTGTTATCGGATTTTTTACTACAGGATATATTAAAGACGGTTTCCCTCAACAATGATTATGTCACAGAGAAAACTGTATGTTCCATATTGCGGGGGACACAGTTATCTAACCCGGCTGTAAAATGCACTTCAAATGCTGGGAAGTATAACATCCTTACTATAGAGGAAGTATCAGCTGCTATAAAGCAATTATTAAAATCTGAGCTTCTGGAAAAGAAAAAAATAAGAGGGTGTTACGGTTCGTATAATATAGTAAAGCTTACTCCTGATGGAGAAAAATGTATAAACATTATCCCTTTTATGAAGAAAGGCGGCAGTATTGATGCCGTTAATAAGTTTAACAGAATGAAGAAAAATGAAATAGATATAAAACAGTATTTTATACTGCTCGATATCATTTTCAAAAATCCTTCGTTTTTCTGTGTATATCAGTATGAAGTCATTTCAGTCTTTGCCAATGCGCCAAAAGAGTTCTTTACATTAATAAAGATGAGAAAATCCATCGAAGAAAATAGATTCCGCCTAAAGGTCTACAGGATGATCGTGAAAAAATAGGATTTGCTGTAATATCGGCCCATAAGAAGTTCTCTCGACAAATAGAGTCAGTTTACGCTGGCTCTTTTTTTCTTATAAAAATTCTTTTATTTCTCCCTATTATAAGATGAATATTATACGCATTGAGATGAAGAAAAGAAACGTAAACTAACTTCTAGGCAACCTATTGCATAATAAGTTATACGCAAAATGATTTTAAAATGAATGAAAAAAATATATAGAGAAGGAAAATAGGACAAAAAAGAAAGCGTAAAAAGAAACAACGTTTCGTGTATCAAAAGATGAGAAGCTGCCAAAACTATCGTTTTATTGCTATAACTTACTGGTTGTAGAACAGAAAAAAGATATAAAAAAATATAATCAAATCAAATATAATGACATGAATTCGACTCTTATATCGATGATGAAAAGTCTTGATAAAGGCAACGATGTCTTTTTAAAGATATGCTGTCTGCTGTGGTCAAAACGGAGTTTTGTGAAATAACAATCATAGATATATCTATGTAATCAAATCACAGATATATGTGTGACTATAAAACACACTTATATGCGTGTAATTATAACACAAATATAGGTGTGACATGAAATCATTTATATACCTGTGTATTTTTTTCACAGATATATGCGTGTATTAAAAACATAGTTATATCTGTGTATTAATATCATAGATATACCTGTGTAAATATTCCATAGATATATCTGTGAAATAACCGTCTGTCAAAAAGTCCTTCCGAGGGCTTTTTTTTATATCCACAGCTTATTTATAAGAAAAATTTAGTTGTTGAAAAAGAATCGAATTCCATTTTTGCATTTCTCCCAAGCTATAGATGCCACTTTTTTATATGTTCCCATGTGAACTTACAATGTCCCAAGTGTGCTAAGACAGGCATTTGACCCGAGCCAGAAGATACTTTGCCATATTAAAATCAGAAAAACTCCTCTTGCGTTATTTCTTTTATTAAAACTTATGAAACAGAAAGGAATCGGTACAGTTATGGCAGAAAAAACACAGGTTTATCATTTTGCACCAGGAATGCCTTATATCCCGCCAAAAGATTTTCGTCTAGTTCGAGCAAAGTGGGAGAGTCCCCAATTATATATAAACGGTTTACCTGCTTTTTTCCATTTGCACTTGCAAAGAGAAGATGGGCATTATTCTTATGCTCAGATATTCTGTCGCCCTGTTGTAAATAATAAGCAGCTAAATATCAGACAGATTGGGTATGTTAATACATCTGACATTGGAAAGTCTTTGGAAAAGATGGCAGATTTCCATCAATACCAGGAATACTTTCTCACAGCAAACAGTTTTTCCACGCCAAAGGAACGAAAAAAGAAAAACCTATACACAATTCAAAATATCGTATTGGATATTGATATACACTCTGCAAAAAGAGACAGGGGGATTTTTATACAGCGTCTGGATGCTGTACTGTATCTTGCATTTAAAGACGAAACTTTTCCACTGCCTGTCCCTAACACAGTTGTCTATACTGGCAGAGGGATACAGCTATGGTGGGCAGTCTGTCCATTTTCCGCAAAAGAGCTGTTATATGTATACCATGACCTTGTCAGATATTTTGCGAGTGAGATTACAAAAAGAATCAATGAAGACAAAGAATTGAAAAAATATGTCATCGTAGATGCCGCTGCTTCCAAAAAAGAGAGCGGTTTGTTCCGTATGCCGGGGACATGGAATACAAAGTCACGGACATTTGGTTCTTTCCGCATCCTGCATGAAAACAAATTTGATGCTGTATCTCTGTTTTTTGACCGTCATCCTAAGACAGGAAAACCGTTTATTAAATATAAGAACAAAAGAAAAAATAGATTCCGAGATTACGGAAAATATATGGAGGAAAAGATCCGGCATTTGATTAAAGTGAGACGAGAAGAAGGATTGGGCGAAAATGGTTTCCGGGATCTTTACTGCCTGATCGTTTACTGTGCCTACCTTTCCAGCGGTACAGCAGATGAGATTGCTTGGGCAAAAACCATAGGACTTAACGAAAGTTTTCAGCGTCCGCTGCCGGAAAAAGAATTGAGAAGTTACATGTCCAGTGCAACGGAAAAGAAATATCGGTTTACCTTTGAAAAAGTGATCGAATATCTTGATATTGATGAGAAAGAACAAGAAACCATCTGCTTAAAACCAGCAGGAGTAAGAAAAAAGGAACGAGAAATGGCAAAGAAACGAGCAGAAGAAAACAGGAAAAGACGAAAAGAAGAAAAAGAAAAGAAAAAACTCCGTGTATTGGAGCTGCTCATGAAAGGATATACCCAGCAGAAGATTGCAGGAATCATTGGATGTACCCAGTCAACCGTCAGCAAGGTTATAAAAGAATCTGGGATCAAATGCAAAAAAGGCAGAAGAAAAATAATCGAATCTGCCAAAGTCATCTGCCAGACAATACATACAAAAAAAGAGGAAAAACAAAAAGCAAAAGTCCATAAAGAAATGGAACATCTGCTGGAGACAGATCCAGAGTTTTGTACCACAATGGACAAACTGAATGAGTTGAAAAAGAAGCGGGAACGGTATAAAAAAGAAAAGGAAGAGTTAAACGAACGAAGAAAAAACGCCGGAATGGAACTGGACTTTTGCTCTGCCGTCTGATGCAGAGTTTCAGGAGATATTAGCAGGGAAAATCAGCAGTTATAACGAACTTTAACAACTAATTTTTTCTTATAAAAAAAGTCCTCTTTTCTAGTAAAAATAGCCACAGGAGACTGGGGTTTTTTGTTGTGCCAGAATTTTCATTATCCGGGTTAAAAAGGAAAAAGTAAACAAACAGACAAGAGGTAAACAAGGCGAAGGACAAGAAAAAGAAAGATAGTTGTTGCAATTATTCCGTGCCTGCATATATAAATGATAATTATCTTAGACACCCTTATGTTTCTCCTACTTTATAGTCATGCAGTACGTCTGTTAGTTCTTCTCTGTTGGACGTAGCTCACTATCCTTCTTTTGCACAGAGCATTCCCACTGTGTCTTTATTTTTATCTGTATCCCTCTTACCTTCCTGGCATGGCATTGGAAAAAGCTTCTATTACTTCGGTATTTTCTTATCAAAATTCTTTTTGCCTACCTTTTTTTATACTATACCAAGGAATACATGTTATCGCTTTTCTGTGATGACTCCGAAGCTATGCCTATCTGTATGGGGTCGGATACAGCAAATCTGGTACGAAATGAGGTGACTCGATCCTGATGAAACATATTAATAAGAGAAAAGAGTGAAAAGAAAGGGAGTATCCATATGATTAACTATGAAAAATTGAACAAATTCCAGTATGAGGCGGTAATGCATGATAAAGGACCAGCATTGCTTTTAGCTGGAGCAGGTACAGGAAAGACACGGACACTCATCTACCGTGTAGCACATCTGATCGAGTCAGGAGTCAGTCCAGAAAGTATCCTGCTTCTTACCTTCACCAATAAAGCAGCGAATGAGATGAAAGAACGAGCAGAGAAGATGTTAAAAGAAAAATGTGGAATCACTGCCTGTACATACCATTCTTTTTGTGTAAAGATGCTGCGATTTTATGGAAAAATGGCTGGCATCTCTCCTGATTTTACGATTATATCTGGACCGGACGAAGCGGATATCATTGACATTGTAAAATCTGAGTTGAATTTCCAAAAGTTAAAAAATATGCCTTCTGCTTCTGTTTTTGCTTCTATGTTATCTACTTGTGTAAACAAAAGGCTTACACTAGAAGAACTGTTAAAAGAGCAGAAGTACTGGAGATTCAGACAAAATGAGAGAAAACTTCTCTTATTACGAGAGGAAACAAAAAAGTATAAAGAAGAACATAATTTATTTAATTATGATGATATTCTGCTCAAGTTTGATCAGATGCTTACAGATTATTCTAATATTGCAAGAAGAATTGAGGATACTTATCGATACATTATGGTAGATGAATATCAGGATACAAATACTTTACAGGACAGCATTATAAGAAAGATCCGGACAAAAAATACAAATCTTATGGTCGTTGGAGATGATATGCAGTCTATCTATAAATTCCGAGGAGCGGATGTACAAAATATTCTATCATTTCCAAAAAGATATACTGATTGTAAAGTAATCTATCTAACAGAAAATTATCGTAGCAGTCAGGAAATCCTTAACCTTGCAAATCATGTTATGACAAATGCAACCGAAGGATATCAAAAAAACTTAAGAGCACAGTTTAGCAGCCAAGAACTTCCGAAAGTGTACAGTGTTAATGATACAAAAACAGAAGCGGAGTTTGTGTTAAACCGTATTAAAGCAAAACATGCAGAAGGTATCCCGTATAACGATATTTGTGTATTGTATCGAAATTCATTCCAGTCTTATGAATTAGAAGTTCTTTTAAATAAAGCTGGATTAGATTTTGAAAAATATGGTGGAATCCGATTCTTAGACAGGGCACATATTAAAGATGTTCTTGCATTTTTAAGAATCTATACAAATCCATCTGACGAACTGGCATGGTTCCGTATTCTGCAGTTACATATTGGTATTGGAAAGGTATATGCAAGAAACATCTCTCGAAAGTGTTTGGAATATGGTCCGGAATACTTAATAGATGATTGTCATAAACGAAAAAAATATGGAGTGCATATCAGAAAATTGTATGATGAGATCCAAAGTTGGGAAGGTAAAGAGTTCTTAGAGATATTAAAAAGCAGTTGTGCTTATTATGCTAAAACCTTAGAGAATACTATTAGAAATAAAAAAGTTGATTCTGAATCGGACAGGGAAGAAAGTTTACAGGATCTTGAAAGGAATAAAGAAGATATCACAATTCTTCAGGAAATGGCAAAAGATTACGACTCTGCTCTGGCTTTTCTGGATGCAACAACTTTGGATGCAACAAAGTCAAAAGAAAATGAAGAGGATAAACTTGTCTTATCGACAATACATTCCATAAAAGGATTGGAATATGATACGGTTATCTTATTGGATTGTATCGATGAAATCCTTCCATCTGCCAGATATATTGGTTCTCCAGAGGATAATGAGGATGTACGTTGCATGTATGTGGCAGTGACGAGAGCAAAAAATACATTATATATGATGGTTCCTAAGATTGCATTAAAATATGGAAAGGCAATTCCCGGAGACTTGTCTCGTTATATTGAGGGTAGAGATGATCTGTATGACGCTTATGAGATTAAATATCAATCATAAATTAAATGAATAGGAGATATATGTATGAGAAATAAGCAGCGATTGTTGATCATGTTTCTTTTAATAGTCATGTTGTTCCTGTATATAGTCAATAACGGCCACGGTTTACTGTATAACCATGTGATAGCCTTGGAAGATGAGATTAGTTTTGTAGCTGCATTAGTTGTATTAATATTAAGTATACCAAAGGCTGTTGATACTTCCGCAAAACAGAGTAAGATTGTAAAGAGTATTTCATTCATTTCAAAAGTTTTAGCATTGCTGATAATTTTAATGATTCCATATCTGAAAGATTTTGTTCTCCTAAAGAAATTAATGAGTGTATTGGATACTAATATTTTGTTAATATTAATTTTGTTCTTTGCTTATGCCGGACAGTGGGCTGCCGAAATAAAAAGGAAGGATATCAAGAACAGAAAGGAGAACAAAGAAAAAGGCAATTCTAATGAGGAATTGCCTTAGACGAAATTAAGATAAAAAGATAATTTCAATCCACATCTCTATAAGATGACAATTTGATTATATCAGAAAATAACGATTGAACAATACTAAGGTGCGCATTCCCCTTCCTCAACGAAGTAGGCAGGGGTTAGCACCACTATAAGTATTATTAATAAAGGAGATGGACTAATGGTAAACAGGGCGTTGGTATATACGATATACCCAAACGAAAAACAGAATATCCAGTGCCAGAAGACGTTTGGCTGCTGCCGTTTTGTGTATAACCAGATGCTAGATGTACAGAAGGAACGCCATGAGAATGGAGAGAAGCATTTATCTAAAACAAAGGCAAATACATACTGTAACCAGCATCTCAAAAAGAAGTATCCTTTCCTAAAAGAAGTGGATAAATTCGCTTTAACCAATGCCATCTACCATCTGGAAGATGGATATGACCGCTTTTTTAAACACCTCAGTAGATTTCCCAAGTATAAATGTAAGCATAAAGCGAAAAGATCTTATACAACAAATATCACAAACGGGAACATCGAGATCAGTGATAACTCTATTAAGCTGCCAAAGCTCGGCTGGGTAAAGGCAAAGATACACCACAGACCAAAGGAAGATTGGAAGCTCAAATCTGCAACGGTAACACAGAATCGGGATGACAGCTATCAGGTGTCCATCCTGTTTGCATATGAGGAATCCATTTCTCCTGCAGTTGTTACAAAAGAAACAACGATCGGGCTGGATTACAAATCCGATGGACTGTATGTCTCCAGTGAAGGAGATACCTGCGGTATGCCGCATTATTTCCGACAGTCTGCAGACAAACTTGCAAAAGCACAGCGGAAGCTAAGACATAAGACCATCGGCAGCAAGAATTATAATAAACAGCAAAAACGTACTGCAAAGATTCACAGACACATCGCAAACCAACGGAAGGATTTCCTGCAGAAGAAGTCTACAGAGATAGCCAATCAGTATTCTTTTGTCTGTGTGGAAGACCTTAATATGAAGGCAATGGCAAACCGGGGATTCGGGAATGGAAAAGCGACCCTGGATAACGGATACGGGATGTTCTTAACCATGCTTGATTATAAGTTAAGAGACAGAGGCGGCCAGCTGATAAAAGTCGGACGGTTCTTTCCGTCGAGTCAGTTATGCAGCCATTGCGGTTTTAAGAACCCGCTGGTAAAGAATCTGTCTATCAGGCATTGGGACTGCCCAAACTGTGGGACAACTGGCATCGACAGAGATGTAAATGCAGCAAAGAATATCAAAAAAGAAGGCATTAGACTACTTACAGCCTAAGATATAAATATATAAGTAGGGGTGGAACACGCCGAACTTAACGCTTGTGGAGATTTTGGGAAAACTGCCAATGGGTGTGATAATAACCGGGGTCGATGAAGCAAGAAGCTCTGACTTCTATACAAAGTGTAAGTCAGAGTAGTTCACGCAATAGAACTACAGTCTGTGTACATTTCAGAATGGAAAGATCTATAATTGCGACCTGTCTGCGGCACAGAACATCGGTGCCACGGAAAAGGCAAAAGTTCCTGTCCGTGGCGGCGATGCCCCCGCACCTGTCTATCGTTGACCTGAATGTGGTCTTTCTTTCTGCGGAGAGAGGGACTAAGTTCAGGCTGGATCGGTAGATAATGGAACTCCCGGCTCTAAAAGTTGGGAAGCCCCGTCCGACACCAGTCATTCGGGGAGGTATCACAAGACGCTTTTAACGATCTGCATCCACTAATTGCCGATTACCTAATTGATTCTCAGTATCACGATTTAGACAAGACATAAACAAAAAGAAAGGAAGATGAGAATGATTAATATAATATTTACCAGAATGTTTACACATGATGATGTGGAAGCTTTATCATTTGTAATTGATGATGTATCAAATGGGTTACATGAAGAAGGTTCTATTAGAGAAAATATAGGTGATGTGTTGAAAGGATTTTTACTGACTTTACCTGTGCTATTGCTTTATGGTGTCACTACTTTATTGTCTACTTATTATTTAGTAAATGATATGGTGGGAGTATTTAGTAAGAGTGAACTACGTGCATTCTTACCTGATTACCTCATGCTGAGTGCTTTATGCTCATTTGCTTTATTTTTTACTTTAATAGCATTTATTACTATTTTTCCAATTAGTACTTTAGGTAAGTATCATTTAGGGTGTACGTTTTTTATCATTTCTGTTGTCAGTATTATATTCATTGTGATTATTTGTTGTTTGCCTATAGGTGCATTTAGAAATTTCTTTTATACTAATTTTATTAATTTCTTTTTCACTAAGTGAATAAAATTAAAACTGATATTCAACAAAATAATATAAGGATTCCCCTTCCTCAACATCAGTAGGTAGGGGAGGAATTATCTAAAATTCACTAAGCGGCAGTAGTGAGCGGAGATATCGGTATCTCCTACTGCCAAGAGGTAAGCACCGCCGGGAGGAAACACCGGCATTCAGTCTCCGTCAATACCGGCTGGGGATTAAAACAAGAATCACAAAGACGAAACATGAGAAAGGAGACTCTAAATATGGAAAAGAAAGATTTTAAGAAAGGACAGAAAGCAATTTTACTTTCTTTGAAAAACGTAGACTTTCGTAAAACGATGGATATTGATGCTGCAACAGAAGAATGTACGGTCGTAAAAGTCGGTCGTAAATATATCACAGTAGAAGATAGTCATGGATGGGAGATTCGTTTTGACATGGAAAATAATTTTGAAGAAGTAGATGATTCATTTTCCTACACTCGAAGCGAATTGTATCTATCAAGAGAAGATGCCAAAAAAGTTTTAAAGAGAAGATATCTTATCAAAGCTATCGAAAAAAGTTTACACGATATGAGTTGGTCTACATTTGACGGAATTAGCGATCAGGCATTACAAAATCTACATACTGCATTAATTGCCGTTGAGAAAGAACGAATAGTATTAAAAAAGTAAGGGGAAAAAGAAAATGGAAATCAAATGGGAAAAGATGGATGACATAGCATTTATTTTATTAGGAATATTAACGATATTTTATGGAAATAAACAGTTACAACAATTAGTAGCAGGACTTTATATCGCATTAGCCATCTGGTATGTCTACACCATAATATACGAAGTAAAGAGATATAGACAACAAAAAAAAGACATCAACTCATTTGCAGAGTGTTTGGAAAATGCAAAAAAGGTACAGCGAATTCCAAACGATATTGAGATGCAAAAGATAGGTAGCGGTTTAGTAACATTTCCTTCTAGTTTTGATGGCACATTTTACGCTATAAAAATACGGGCAGGCGAATTTATTGCTGTACACGAAAAGCTTTATTGTATGTTAACAGAAAGTTCGAACATAATCTTGCTTCAAGCAAAAAGCCCTATTGCTGCCTACGAGTTAGCGGTAGGAGAATCTATGATCATAGATAACAGAAAACTTGCAGCAGCTTCATCGTCCTTAATCTGTGAGGGAAAGTTTCTTCAGACACTTTACCAGATGCTGGGTATAAGAAAAAGATATGAAGAAAAGATAATAGGTCCGGGGCGCTTATGGCTCACAGATACACCGATTAAGGAAGAAGAATCCTAAATCAACGAGCAGCACCAAAAATATAGAAAGGAAAAATATGGATACTATTGAAAAAGACATCACGGAAATTTTGTATAATTTGCGAAGAATCCGAAGAAAAAAACATCTTTCTCAAAAAGACGTTGCTGAAAAAATGGGGACAACACAGCAAGTTGTTTCTAAAATCGAAAATGGTAACCCTTCTATTCGTACTTTTTACGCCTATTGCCGAGCAATTGGAGTAATTTGATACAAAAATGAAAGAGCTAAGTATGAGCGAAAGGAGATTTTATGAAATATCAAAAAAGATATAAACCCAAAACAAAATTCGAAAAATTTCTAAAAGTTTATTTCATCGTTCCGTTGTCTGTGTCTGAATGCTTTCTAAAAATTTTTTCCACAGAAAAACGGGTCGTATTAATTAATATATCATACTTTCTATAGAAGAAAATTTTTGATTCTTATTATT
>OLPY01001664.1_pt1 | contig 15130 bp, 12 predicted proteins | sample 1672481 | NCBI WGS metagenome assembly OLPY01 (sample SAMEA3136691, study PRJEB25190) | human gut metagenome | biome: human gut; feature: human-associated habitat; material: faeces | place: Austria | collected 2013 | reverse complement strand
AAGAATATGGATTTGAAGAAATAGAGAAGGAGGTTAAAAAGATGTGTAATTTAGGGGAAATGATAGCCAGAGAAAATATAGAAAAAGGACATTCTATAGGGCTTGAACAAGGATTAGTACAAGGACAAAAATTGGAAAGAAGAAAGAAAAATATTGAATTAATAACAAATTTGATGAATAGCTTAAGTATTTCGTTTTCAAAAGCAGTTGAATTGTTAAAAGTTTCTGAAGATGAAGTTTTAGAAATAAAAAAATATTTTGAAGCTTAATGGTATTTGCTGACAAGGACGATATTTTGTCCTTGCTTTTATTTTTGATGACAAAAAATAGATGTAAATAGCTAGAAATGATAACGTTTTTGGAAAATGCTTGTGATAAAATAAACATGAGGAAAAAGGAGATGTATTATGAATACTTATGAACATTTATTTACACCTATTAAAATAGGAAATACAACAGTAAAAAATCGTATTTTTATGCCACCTTTATCAACTAATCTTGCAGATAAAGGTTATGTAACAGATGCGTTAGTAAAGCACTATGCAGCTAGAGCAAAAGGTGGAGTAGGACTTATTGTAACTGAAGTTACAACTGTAGAACCTACATATACATATTTACCAGGAGATATGTCAATCTATGATGATTCTTATATTCCTGGATGGAAAAAACTTGTAGATGCAGTACATCAATATGATACTAAAATCTTATCACAACTCTTTCATCCAGCTTATATGGCTTTTCCAATTCCTGGGACACCACAATTGATTGCTCCTTCAAATGTAGGACCATATTATGCTAAAAGTGCCCCTCGAGAAGTAACAAAAGAAGAATTAAAAGTAATTGTTAAACAATTTGGTGAAGCTGCTTTACGTTTTAAAAAAGCAGGAGGAGATGGTGTAGAAATCCAAGCTGCTCATGCACATGGTTTATTAGGAGGATTTTTAACGCCTTTATATAATAAAAGAACAGATGAATATGGTGGAGATATTCATGGAAGATTACGTTTAACTTTAGAAGTTATTGAAGAAGTAAGAAAACAATGTGGTAGAGATTTTATCATTGATGTGCGTATTTCAGGAGATGAATACAGTGATGGTGGTTTAACACTTAATGATATGATCTATGTTTCTAAACAATTAGAAAAAGCAACCGTTGACTTTATTCATGTTTCTGGAGGAAATACCATTAAAAAAGGAAGTTCAATGCCAGCAAGTGGAACAGCTCCGGCACCACATAAACATGCAAGTGAAGAAATTAAAAAACATGTATCTATTCCAGTGGCAACAGTTTCGCGTATCAACGAACCTTGGGTAGCAGATGAGTTAATCGCTAATGGTGTTTGTGATGCGTGTATGATTGGTCGTCCTAATTTATGTGATAGTGAATTTGCGAACAAAGCAAAAGCAGGAAAAACAGATGAAATTAGACCATGTATTGGTTGTGGAAGATGTTTAACAGGAATTATGTTTGGTAAACCAATTAGTTGTACAGTCAATCCAGCTGTTGAAAAAGAAGAAATTGATGAAGCTCCTGTTAAGAAAAAAGTACTTGTTGTTGGTGGTGGACCAGCAGGAATGGAAGCTGCTTATGTCGCTAAAAAACGTGGACATGAAGTTGTTTTATGTGAACAAAGTGATCGTTTAGGTGGTCAATTAAATATTGCTTGTGTGCCTATTGGTAAACAAGAAATTACTAAAGTAGCTAAATATATGAAGAGTCAATTAACAGGTGTTGATGTTCGTTTAAATACAACTGTGACTAAAGAAATGATTGAAAATGAATTTAAAGATTATGAAATTATTACAACAGTAGGCGCAACACCTAAAGAAATTGCACCTTATAAAGTCTTTAAACAAACAATGACGGCTGATGATATTTTATCTGGTAAAAAATTCCCAGGTAGAAAGATCGTAATTATTGGTGGTGGTTCTGTTGGTTGTGAAACAGCAGATTATTTAGCACCATTGATTAATGATTTATTCCCTACAAATAGAGATATTACTTTAATTGAAATGACTAAAGGATTAATGACAGGGGAATCTGGAGCAACGAAATCATTGCTTACAAGACGAATGATGGAAAAAGGTGTGAAAATTGAATTAAATTCAAAGATCACTTATGTAGATGAAAATACTATTAAATATGAAAAGAATCATCAAGAATATGTTCTAGATGATGTTGATACATTAGTTTTTGCAGTTGGTTATAATCCAGTTGCTTCACCAATTGAAAATGCGCATTTAATTGGTGATTGTCAAAAAGTAGGAACATTAAAAGATGCTATTACAAATGCATATCAAATAACAAAGGAGATATAATAATATGAAACTATTAGAACCAATCCAAGTAGGGAAAATGACATTAAAAAACAGAATTATGTTTCCACCTCTTACAACAGGGTATGAAGAAAGAGATGGATCTATTGGTCAAAGAAGTTTAAGTTTTTATGAAAGATTAGCGAAAGGTGGAGCTTCTTATGTTGTTATTGGTGACGTAGCTCCTGTACGTACAGCATCACCAACACCAAAACTTTATAGTGAAGAACAAATACCAGCCTTTAAAAAACTTGCGGATACATTACATCAATATGATTGTAAAGTGGCTTTACAAATCTTCCATCCAGAATATGATGTTCCTGGTGTTGGAAAAATGATTATGGAAGCAGGAATAGCTCGTCAAAATGCGGCTAAAGCAAAAGCTGAAGGAAATGAAGAAGAAGCTGTAAAACAAACTGAATTAGCACAAAAGCTTACGAAAGATGCTTATGCTAAATTACATCATGATATGCAACATTTTGTAAATGAAGCAACAGTTGAACAATTAAATCAAATTAAAGAAAGTATTGCGAGTTGTGCGCATAAAGCAATGCTTGCAGGAATTGATGCGATTGAAGTTCATGGCGATCGTTTGTTAGGTTCTTTATGTTCTGAAGTATTAAATCATCGAAGTGATGCATATGGTGGTTCTTTTGAAAATAGAATTCGTTATGCTTTAGAAGTTGTTAAAGCAATTAAAGAAGCTGCACCTGATTTAACAATTGAATATAAACTTCCAATTATTACTTTAAATAAAGATGGAAGTTTGAGAGGTAAAGGTGGTTTAAAAGAAGCTGAAGGAATTGCTTTTGCGAAAAAACTAGAAGAAGCAGGCGTTGACATGATTCAAGTAGCTCAAGCCAACCATACAGGAAATATGGGTGATACGATTCCGCCAATGGGAGATGTTCCTTATAATTGGACATTACCAGTTGCTAGAAAAGTTAAAGAAGTTGTTTCTATTCCAGTAGCAACAGTAGGTAGAGTGGTAAGTGTAGAAGCTGGTGAAAAGATCTTAAATGATGGTGATGCTGATATGATTGGTTATGGACGTTCTTTATTAACTGATCCTGATATTGCTTTAAAAGTGAAAAAAGGTGAATGCATTCGAGAATGTTTAAACTGTAATAAAGGATGCGTTGATGCAATTCAAAATAGACAATACATTTCATGCGTTTTAAATGCTGAAAATGGAAATGAAGCTACTGTTTCAATTAAACCAACAAATAATCCACAAAAAGTTGTTGTTATTGGTGGAGGAATTGCTGGTTTAGAAGCAGCAAGAGTTGCTGCCGTTAAAGGACATGCAGTGACTTTATTTGAAAAAGCAGATCATTTAGGAGGACAAATCAATATTGCCTCTGTTCCACCAAGAAAAAATGAAATCTTAAGAAGTGTTGAATATTATCAAAAAGTCTTACCTACATTAAATGTAGATATTCATTTAAATGAAGAAGCAAAAGATATCAATAGTTATGATTATGCTATTATTGCTGTAGGGGCACATAATATGGAAATGCCAATTCCTCATGATAACAGCAATATTGTTTCTAGCTGGGATGTTTTAAACGGACAAGAAGTTACTGGTGATTGTGTGGTTATTGGTGGAGGTTTAGTAGGTGCTGAAACTGCTGAATATCTAGCAAATAAAGGTCATCAAGTGACAATTGTTGAAATGATGGATAAAATTGCTGCTGGTGAATCTACAACTGTTTTACCATTAATGATGAAAGACTTTGCAGATCATAATGTAAAACAATTAGTGAATACAAAAGTAGATCATATTGAAAATAATATTGTTTATACAGCAAATGAACAAATCAAAGCTGATACAATTATTAATGCTTTAGGATCAAAGAAAAATATCTTTGATGATTCATCTATTACAATTCCTCATGTATGTGTAGGAGATTGTTCTGGTGAAAGAACTGCTGATATTGCAAGTGCTATTAGAACAGCTTATAAAGCTGCTAATGAAATAGATTAATTGTAAAAATGTATATAGATAAAATTTATTGTATTATAGTGCAATAAAGTGGATGAATTTAAAAGTTTTTGTATTACGGTACAAAAACTTTTTATATAGCTAAATATATCGATTATCGATAATAAGGAATAAATTTTATTTTTTAACTCATATTATTACTGAACTGCAGTATTTTTTACTCAACGACATCACTTTATTTTTTTATGTCAAAAAAAGGAGAAAAATGTTTCTTTTGAAAAATGATTATGCTATAGTGGTGTCGTGGATTAGTATAATCTATGGTTATAAAGAAGCTTAGCTTTTTGCTTTTTTATATATGTAGGATAAAAAGGAAAATTTATGGAAGTAGAAGAGGATTTAGATATTCATTATTATGTTTTATATTGTCAGAGTTTGAAAATAGAAAAGCTTTATTATGTATTTAACAATCAAAAAGATGTAGAGGCTTTTATCCCAAGATATGAAAAATATATTAGATCAAAAGATAAAGTCATCATTAACCCTATGTTTCCTGGATATCTCTTTATTAAAACAAGTAAAGATCAAATAGAATTTGATACAATGCTTACTTTAATGTATGAACAAAAAGATGGTGTCATTAAAGAATTAAAAAAAGATGAGGTATCTGCACTTACAAAAGATGAAATACATCTCCTACATTTATTACTTAATAAACACTATATATTAAAGATTTCTAAAGGATATAAAGAAGATGGAAGATTAATACTTACTGAAGGTCCATTGATGAAACTTCAAGAACATATTACTGCTATCATTCCTAAAGATCATTTAGCAATCTTAAATATTAAGTTTTTAAATAGGAAAATAAAAGCAGGTTTAGAAATGCAAAATAGGAATCTATAGAGTAGGGGTAGCCGCCTATATTGATTATTTGAATATAGTTTATTTAGTCTAATATAAATACTTATTAGATAGGTAAACTATATTCTTTTTTTACAAAAATAGAGGGGAGAGGATATAGATGAAAAAAATAGAATATGAAAAATGTGTTGTATGTCATCAAGAAACAGAAGTTAAAAAAGATGAACCAATACAAAAATAGACAGTTTTGTGTAGTTGGTGCAGGTCAATTATGTCAAAAGTGTTTTAAAGAAATATATAAAGATCAATAAGGAAGTTGGGGAATATGGAAATAGTACAAGAAGAGTATCAGGATGAATGGATTAATCTTGAAAAAGAGAAACCAGTCTATTTTTTTGTTAAAAGAGTTATTGATATTGTTTTATCATTATGCGTGTTGATTGTTTTATCACCTGTTTTTTTATTAATTGCAATTTTAATAAAAAAGGATGATGGTGGAGATGTTTTTTATAAACATAAAAGAATAGGTCATATGAATCAAGATATTTATTTATATAAGTTTAGAAGTATGACAAGTAAATATAAAACTTTTGATGAATTTTATCAAACATTATCGATTGAACAAAAAGAAGAATGGGATGAAAACTTTAAGTTAGAAAATGATCCTAGAATTACTAAAATTGGTAATTTTTTAAGAAAGACTTCTTTAGATGAATTACCACAAATAATTAATATTTTAAAAGGTGATATGTCTATTATTGGTCCAAGACCTGTTGTTGATGATGAAATAGAAAAGTATGGAAAAGATAAAGCTAAGTTTTTATCTGTCAAACCAGGACTTACAGGATATTGGGCTGCTAATGGAAGAAGTGCTACTACATATGAAGATAGAATTAATATGGAGCTTTATTATGTTGATCATTGTTCTTTATTATTAGATATTCAAATCTTCTTTAAAACAATTTTATCTGTTTTAAAAAAGGAAGGTGCGAAATAGTGGAGAAAGGACACACACAGATAAGAATACTTCAAATATTATCTAAATTTGATAATGGTGGAATTGAATCGTTTATAATGAATTATTATAGGTCATTAGATAAAAATAAATTTCAGTTTGATTTTGTATGTGATGAAAATTCAACTATACCATATGAAAATGAAATAAAAAAATTGGGTGGTAAAATATACAGACTGCCATCATGTATGCATTTATTTAGATATACAAAAGAAATGATGTATTTAATAAAAAAAAATAAATATCAAATTGTTCATGCAAATATGAATACGTTAAATGTAATTCCATTATTTTCATCTTGGCTAGCTAAAGCTCCTATTAGAATTTGTCATAATCATTCAACGATAGGTAAAGGTGAGTATAAAAAGAATATTTTTAAATATATTTTAAAGCCCTTTTCAAAAGTATTTCCCACTCATTTATTTGCGTGCAGTTTACATGCGGCAAAATGGATGTATGGTGAAAGAACTGTAGATAGGGGAGAAGTATATATTATAAAAAATGCAATAGATATTAAAAAATTTTTATTTAATGAAAGCCATAGAAATAAGATAAGAGACCAATTGAAAATTGGTAATGATACGATTGTTATAGGTCATGTAGGTAGATTTTGTTATCAAAAAAATCAAGAATATCTCTTAGAAATATTTAAAAATTATAAAATTAAAAACAATAATTCAAAATTAATGTTAATAGGTGATGGAGATAAGACAAACTTTAAAAGTTTAATAAGTAATTATGATTTAAAAAGTGATGTGATTTTATTGGAATCTAAAAATAATATACAAGATTATTATAGTGCAATGGATGTATTTATACTTCCTAGTAGATATGAAGGATTAGGAATGGTTGCGATTGAAGCACAAATAAATGGTTTGTATTGTTATTTATCAAATATGGTTCCTAAAGAAGCTATAATTTCTAAAAATTATAGTTTTTTTGATTTAAAAAATAAAGATATTGACATAAGAGTATACAATCGAAATACAATTAAAAATAATATTAATTTTGAAAGTTATGATATCGATAAAGCTTGTAGATATTTAGAAAATATCTATACTTCTTTGCTAGATGAAATGGAGGAATAAAATGATAAAGGTGTGTCACGTTGTTAGTGGATTAAGATCAGGTGGAGTGGAATCGATGATATATAACTATACTAGTCATATGAGAAAAAATTTTGAATGGCATGTTTTGTATCAGCATCAACCTTCTAAAAAAAATGTAGATGAGTTTACAAAGTTGGGATTCAAATTAAAAAGAATTCCTTCTAAAATTAAGCATCCTATAAAAAATTATAAAGCTACATATAAATATTTAAAAGAAAATAATATTGAAGTTGTTCATTGTCATATGACATTAATGAATATTTTTCCATTAATAGCAGCTAAAAAATGCAATATCAAGATAAGGATTAGTCACTCTCACAATTCAGATGTTCAAGATAAAAATATTTTAATAAAAATATTTGAACATATATTAAAAGTGGTATGTAATAGATATTCTACAATTAATATAGCTTGTGGAAAAGATGCAGGTGAATATATGTTTCTAGATAATAAATATTGTATTTTAAATAATGCATTAGATTTAGAAAAATATAAGTACAATATAAATTTTAGAAATGAAATAAGAACTAAATATATGATTAAAGACAATGAGATATTATTAGGCCATATAGGTAGATTTACATATCAAAAGAATCAAGAATTTTTATTAGATCTTATTAATAAACTACCATCAAAATATAAATTAATGATGGTTGGAGATGGAGAAAATTTTGAAAATATTAATAAAATGATAATAGATAGAAATTTAAAGGATCGAGTGGTGCTTACAGGAATTGTAAATAATACAAATGAATTTTATAGTTCTTTTGATTTGTTTGTATTACCAAGTAGATGGGAAGGACTTCCTGTTGTTGGATTAGAAGCACAGGCTAATGGACTTTATTCTGTTATGTCAAATAATATTGATAAAAATGTAAATATTATAAACAAAGTTGATTTTTTAAATATTGATAATATAGATAAATGGGTTGAAGTTATAAACTTTATAATAAATTCAAAAAAGAATATTAACAGAGAACAAGATACAGCTCTATTTGATATTAATGGAATTAATATAGAAATAGAGGCGGATAAATTAGAAAAAATATATTTAGGAAAGGAATAAAATATATGAAAGAAAAAGTAGCTATATGTACTTTGTATGATTCAATTAATTGTGGAACATTTTTACAGGCATGGTCATTAAAAAAAAATTTAGAGAGAATGGATTGTGATGTTTTTTTTGTTGAATTGAAGAATAATAATTCGTCAATATCAAAAAAAAATAAAGTATCAAAAGTGACTATTAAGGAAATTATTATAAAATTAATAAGGAAAATAAAATTACAAATTAAATTTAAAAAGTTAAAAAGTGAATTTAAACTAATAAGTTTGGATGATTTAAATAATGACAATGCAATGAAATATGTATTTGTAGGTAGTGATGAATTATGGAATATAAAAAATGATTCATTTCATCATTATAAAGAGTTTTTTGGATATAATTTTAAAAATAAAAAGATAATAGCATATGCACCTAGTGCAAATGATGTTACTGCGAATGATTTAAAAAAATATGATAGTTCAATTAATTTTGATAATTTTTATAAGCTTTCATGTAGAGACAAAAAGACTATGCACTTATTACAAGCATATAAAAAAGAGCAAATAACTAAAGTAGTTGATCCAACTATGTTGGTTTGTGATTTTTCTGAAATAATTGTAAATAATAATCTTAATAATTATATCCTTGTGTATGGACATGAATTTACTGATGAGCAAATTAGAAATATAGTCAATTTTTCAAAAGTAAATCGTTTAAAAACTGTATCAGTAACAAAATATTTTTCTTGGTGTGATAAAAATATAGTAGCATCCCCGGGAGAATTTTTAGGATATGTAAAAAATGCAAAATATGTAATAACTGGAACTTTCCATGGATCAGTATTTTCAATATTGATGAAAAAAAACTTTGTTGTGTATTTGAATAATGGTAATAAAATTTTAGATTTGCTTTCTGACTATCATTTAGAAAATAGAATTGTTCAAAGTAACAATAGTATAGAAGAAATACTACAGACTACCATTGATTACGAGGAAGTATATAAACTATTAGAAGATAATAAGATGCAATCTGTAACTTATATAAAAAATGCGATGAATAAGGAGTAAATATGAAAATTGTATATATTGTTAAAACAAAATTACATTATTATCCACCATGTATATCTCAAATTAGGATGATTAAGAAATTAGGTGGAGATATTGAAGTTATTTATGGAACATGTGATGAAAAAACACGACAACTTTTAGAAAAAGAAAATATTAACTGTATCAAAGTTGGAAATTTAAAAGACGAGAATCCAAAAATTATTGAAAAAGGATTAAGTTGGTTAAATTATAGAAATTCATTATTAAAAAAAATGAAGCAATATGAGAAAGAGAATACTGTTTTTTGGTTTGGAACAGCTGAATCGCTTATGCCTATGAAAGGATTGCTTCATAAATATAATTATAATGCAACAATTTTAGAGTTGTTAGATGATGATGATTTAAAAAGAAAACTATTAAAAAAAATGCTTAAAAATGCAAAAGTTGTATGTTGTTGCGAAGAAACAAGAGCATGGTTGATGAAGTATTGGTATGAGTTAAAAGAATTACCTTTTGTTTTTCCTAATAAACCATTTGATCAATTAACAAAAAAAAGATGCAATCCAACAATAGATGAAACGAAAAAAATTATTAATGATATAAAAAACAGTAACATCTTATTATCACAAGGCGTGTTACAAACTCCAGAAGAATTAATAGAATTTGCAAAAGCGCTTAATAAAACAAAGAATAAGTACAAATTTGTATTAATGGGAATTGATAAATATAATTGTGTAGAAAAATTAAAAGAATACTATAATGATATATATTATATTCCTTATATTCCATCACCTTTTCATTTGGAAATAACAAGTTATGCAAGAATTGGAATTAATTTTTATAGACCAAATTGTTTAAACAAAGCATTTTGTGCACCAAATAAAATTTATGAATTTTCCGGATTTGGTATACCAATAATTGGAAATGATATACCAGGTTTAAAAAATACAATAGGTTTAAATAATGCAGGAAAATGTATAGATTTAACAGAAGAAAATATAATAAAAGCAATAAATGAAATTGATGAAAAGTACGAATATTATTCAAAAAATGCATATAATTTTTTTTCAAAAACAAATAACCTAAATACAATGAAAAAATTATTGAAAAGGAATGAATATATTGACTAGCATAAATGATAGAGAATCAAATACTATAATAACAATTTTAAATATTATTTTTTGTTTTTCATGCTTTGAAATAGAATATTTATATCATTTTAGTAAAATATTCAAATTTATGTACATTTTTTTACAAGTTTGTATAGTATTTTCAATTATGTGTTTTTTTTATTTTAAATTAAAAAAGATTAATTATTTTGATATATTTGTATTTATTTTTATTTTTTTTGAATTTTATAGTTCTTCGATAAATCATCAAATAAATATTTCATTATTGATAAGTACAATAAAATTATTAGCATTATTCTATACAGCTAAATTTGGAATTAGCTATAATGTAAAGCAATATGTTAAAGTGTTTGCAAATTATTTAATGATTATTACATTTTTAAATACAATTAGTTCAATACTTGTATATCCAAATGCACTTTTTTATGATCAATCAGATTTATTATCACCATTATTTTTTATAGGTGGAGATAATACTTCAATAAGAATTTATGTATATTATTTAACTTTTTAAATTATAATTTTTTACAAACTAATTTTAAAATAATAATTACAAATTTAGCAAATATGCTTTTATTTTGTTTAGTAAGAGATTTAGGAACAGGGAAAGTATGTTGGTTAATAATTGTTTTTGGAATTATTTATCTAATGTTAAAAAAGACAAAAATACCTCGAAATATAATATATATTATTTTAATAGTACAAATAGTTTTGTTTGTTATCCTAGTTTTAATAAGTAATATTGATATTTTTTCATATTTTATTATTAATGTATTAAATCGTGATTTAACTTTGACTGATAGGACTGTTATTTGGAAAATCACTATTGAAAAAATTATACAAAAGCCTTTATTTGGTAATGGATATGTTTATGGTAAAGACTTTCAAAGAATGTTGCCATATATTATTGGCGTTAATGCACACAATACTTATTTAATGATTATGTTTATTGGTGGTTTTGTGCTATTTTCAGTACTTATTATTATTTTTATTATTACAATAAAAAAATATGATAATAGAGACCATAAAAAATTAATGTTTATTTTACCGTTAATGCTATTTGTTATGATGACTAGGGCACAAGTAGAAGGAGGAGATATAAATTATATAATTTTTTTAGTTTATATGATATATAACTATAAAAATTTAGAAAGATATACATGTAGTTTTAAAGAAAGGAGAAAACAAATCAAATGCAAAATAGATTAAGTCATATACTTAATTCAAAAATAATAAAAAATAGTTTTTGGTTAACTATATTACAATGTGTAAATACAATTGTACCAATGCTAACAATTCCATATATAACAAGAGTACTTGGAACAAGTGAGTATGGAAATTTTTCTACTGCTTTAAATTGGATTATTTACTTTCAAGTAATAGTTGAGTATGGATTTGGATTGACTGGTGCAAAAAAAACTGCAGTCGCAAATGATCATAGTCAAGTACAAAGAATATATAATAATATTATTTCGTCAAGAATTTTACTTCTTATTTTTACTTTTATAATTTTGAATATGATTCAAATTATTTTTAAATTCACATTAAAAATATATATATGTATGCTTTTGTTATTTTTAATGATAATAGGAACTAGTATACAATTAACATGGCTCTTTCAAGGAAAACAAGATATGAAATTTATTACTTTTGTTAATACTTTTTCTAGAATTGTTTCTGTTATTTTTACATTTTTATTTGTAAAAAGAGCAAGCGATATATACATTTATTGTATTTTTTATTCTTTTACAATATTACTATCTAGTTTAGTAAGTATTTTTATAGCTCACAAAAAATATAGATTAAAGTTTGATTTTAGTAGTATTGGAAATATAAAAAATGAATTACACGAAGGTAAATATTTATTTTTTTCTTCAGCAATGTCAAAAATATTTAGTGGTTTTGGTGTTACGATATTGGGGATTTTTTCAACATCATCTATGGTTGGAATATATTCTGCAATATATAAAATTCCATATATTTTAACAATGTTTTTTTCACCAATTTCACAATCTTTTTTTCCATTTATTAGCAAAGAATTTAGTGATTCATATACGAATGGAATAAAAAAAATTAAACAGGTATGTGTACCTGTTTTTTGTTTATTCGTTTTTTTTTCAATTTGTATAATATTATTTAGAAAAATATTGATTTTTATTCTTTTTGGGGAAGAATATTTAGAGTATTCAATAATTGTAATTCCTATGATTTGTCAATTTATATTTGCAATGATAAATAATTTTTTAGGAGTTCAATATTTAGTTGCCAATAATCAACAAAGTCTTTATTCAAAAGCTTTTTTTGTAGGATGTCTAGGTATAGTTATTTCAAATTTGATTTTATGTTCTTTTTTTGGAATATATGGAGTTTCAGTTGCAAGTTTTGTAGGAGAATTTATTTTAACTTTATCATTAGTATATGAAATTAGGAGAGATTTAAAATTATGAAAAAAATAATGTTAGTATTTGGAACACGTCCAGAAGCAATCAAGATGTGTCCATTAGTAAATGAATTAAAAAAACACGAAGAATTAGAAACAGTTGTTTGTGTTACAGGACAACATAGACAGATGTTAGATCAGGTTTTACAGGCATTTAATGTAAAACCTGATTATGATCTTTCTATCATGAAAGATAAACAAACATTGTTTGATGTAACAACAAACATCTTAAATAAAATTAAAGATGTACTTGAAGAAGTCAAGCCAGATGTAGTATTGGTTCATGGAGATACTTCCACAACCTTTGTTACTGCATTGGCTTGTTTTTATTTACAAATTCCAGTAGGACATGTAGAAGCAGGATTAAGAACTTATGATATCTATTCTCCATATCCGGAGGAATTTAATAGACAGGCTGTGGGAATTGTCGCAAAATATAATTTTGCACCTACAGAAATGAGTAGACAAAACTTATTAAATGAAGGAAAAAAGGAAGAAAGTATTTTTGTTACAGGGAATACAGCAATCGATGCTTTAAAAACAACGGTAAGAGAAGATTACAGTCATCCTGAATTGGAATGGGCAAGTGATTCTAGATTAATCATGTTAACAGCTCATAGAAGAGAAAATCTAGGAGAACCTATGCATCATATGTTTAGAGCAATCAGAAGAATCATTGATGAACATGATGATGTAAAAGTAATCTATCCAATTCATATGAATCCAGTTGTAAGAGAAGCAGCAAAACAAGAATTAGGGGATTGCAAACGAGTACATATTATTGAACCATTAGAAGTGTTAGATTTTCATAACTTCTTAGCAAGAAGTTATATGATTCTAACAGATAGTGGAGGAATTCAAGAAGAAGCTCCATCACTTGGAAAACCTGTATTGGTTATGAGAGATACAACTGAAAGACCAGAAGGAATCAAAGCAGGAACATTAAAATTAGTAGGAACAAATGAAGAAACAATCTATAACAATTTTAAATTGTTATTAGAAAATGAAGAAGAATATAAAAAGATGTCACATGCATCTAACCCATATGGAGATGGAACAGCATGTGAGAAAATTGTAAAAATATTAATCAAGTAAGAGGATGTAGGTAATGAAAGAAAAGTTAAAAAATGTAACATTTTTAAGAAAAATTGTGTTTTTTATAAGAAAAGAATTTTTCATTATTGACTATTTAAAAGATTTTTTCTTTTATAAAAAGAATTATATGTATGCTAAAAATACAAAAAGTAGTGTTGGATATAATATATTATTACAGGTTCATAGTATCGAAAAAGGGCTAATGAGTAAAAAAATGAGACCTTTTGGTAAGAGAAAAATATCTGATTTAAGTTATTTATTAAATCAATTTTTAAATTGTGGTGGAAGTGAAACAGATTATGAATTTATAGTTGGTATTAATGTTTTAAGAGCATATGTTGATGTATATAAAGCTAATGGATGGAATCATAAAAATTATAATGAGTACACGACAGCAAATCAAACTATTTTAAAATATCAAAACGTCGAAAATATAAATATAAACACTATTCATATAAATAAAAATGATATTAATAAATTTACTGACTTTAATTATAAACAATTTGTAAAAAATAGACACTCTGTAAGAAGTTATAGCAAAAGAAAATTAAGTAAAGATGATCTAGAATATGCAATAGAATGTGCTATAAATTCTCCTTCGGCATGTAATAGGCAAATGTGTAAAGTATACTATGTAAAAGATGAGAATAAAAAAAATATAATCATTAATTATGGGCAAGGTTTTGGTAATTTTGAATTAGAAAATGCTAATATATTTATAATTACATATGACACTGCTGCTTTTCATTTTATTGGTGAAAGAAATCAAGGTTATTTTAATGCTGGTCTATTTTCGATGAATTTTGTAAATGCGTTACATTCTCAAGGGATAGGTAGTTGTTTTGTTCAATTTGGAAATAGTAAAAAAGATGAAAACATTATAAAAAAAATATGTGGCATTAGTTCTTCTGAAAGAATAGCAGTATTAGTTTCTGCAGGTTATTATGAAGAAAATATATCAGCACCAAAAAGTCCTAGAAAAGATAAAAAGGATGTATTTAAAATAATAGAATAAATATTTATGTTCCTAGATAAATTAAACCAAATATTTTTTAGGAGGAAGTTATGAAGGTAAGAAAAGCAATTATACCAGCAGCAGGATTAGGGACACGATTTTTACCAGCAA
>OLPY01001638.1_pt1 | contig 15330 bp, 8 predicted proteins | sample 1672481 | NCBI WGS metagenome assembly OLPY01 (sample SAMEA3136691, study PRJEB25190) | human gut metagenome | biome: human gut; feature: human-associated habitat; material: faeces | place: Austria | collected 2013 | reverse complement strand
CGTAGGCAATCCGATTTTTTTAATAAAATCAGCAAGTGCGTCTATTCCTTCCAAAGCAACCTTATCCGCTGTCTTGCCTATATCCGATATTCCCCACACATTCTTTGCAAATTTAACGAATTTACTCATTCCGTTTTTATATATTTTTCTGTAATATGTAGGGTGAATAACCGCTAACCCACAGCCGTGGTTACAATTTGTATAAGCGCCCAACTGATGTTCAATTTGATGTGCTTGGAAATCACATTGCTTGCCAAGTTTGATAATTCTATTCTCTGCCATTGTAGCCGCCCACATTAAATTACTTCTTGCAATATAATATTTTGGATTTTCAAGTGCCGCAGGTAGATTTTTAATAATGCTTTTCATAAGTGCTTCCGAAATATCATCGGATACATTATCATCATCTGTCTTACTGAAATAAGTTTCCATTATATGCGAAAGAATATCAAATCCACCAGACGCGGTTTGTAATTTAGGGACACTGAACGTGTATTCGGGGTCCATTATCGCAAACTTCGGATTGCATTTAGGATAATCACGACCTGTCTTTATTTTCTTTTCCTCATTTGTAATTACCGCACCGCCGTTACATTCACTGCCCGTTCCTGCGACGGTAACAATAACTCCGAGTGGAATAGGATCAAAATACACAACTCCGCTTTTTTCCCAATAATCTGCCCATATGTCGCCGTCATATGCCGCTGCCAATGATACCGCTTTACAGCAATCCATAACAGAGCCGCCGCCTACCGCCAATATCATATCGATATTATTATCTCTTGCAAGTTTTGCACCCTCTTTTACTTTTGAATAAGTAGGGTTTGACATAATGCCCGAAAATTCAATCACGTTTTTGCCCTCGGCTTTTAATATGCTGTTTATCTCATCATACACACCGTTCTTTTTGATTGAACCGCCGCCGTATGCAAGCATTACATTGTTTCCGTATTCCTTTATACTTCCGGCAAGAAACTCCTTTACGCTGCCTTTGCCGAAATATACCTTTGTGCTGTTTTCAAATATAAAATTATTCATAAACAATCACCGTACCCTTTCTTTAAATTTATTGTAACATAACCTTTTGTTAAACAGAAGTATCTATTTGTTAGACAGTGTAAACCAAAAGGTTACACCAAAAAAATGTCTGCAAGGATTTCTCCAAAGCAGACATTTTTACTTGTTTTATTTACTGTACACCTTTGAAACAGCCTCCAAAAATTCCGATACTGTTTCCGACGGTTTCGGTGAGTGCAAAATACCGAACGGAATTGTGTAATCCCAATCAATCGGTACTCGTTTTAAAAGCGGATGAACCGTTCCGCCGTTTCCGAAATCTATCAATATATTATTTTCACTTTCACATTTATTAAATACTTCGGCATTAAGAAATGGTACGTCAATTATTTTTATCTGCGGATGTTCCGACCACAATTCATCTCGAATTGCGTCTGTATATTTGTTCCACCCGCGTTTTATCAGCATAACCGTTTCACCGTATAAATCTGTGATTTTTAATTTCTCACGAAAAGCAAGTCTGTGGTTTATCGAAAGTGAACAGCATATCGGATCATTCGCCAACTTTAATGCCGCACATCCTCGATAATCCAAAAATGCTTCGTCAAACCAACCCGATACAATATCAATATTAGTGCCGAAATTTGCGAGTATTTCACGAGCATTTTCCGGAGTATTCTCAAAAGGTACTATATGAAATTTAATGTCGGGACAAAATTTTCTCACTTCTGCCCATATGTCCAATATAAACTTTGACGGCGTCATCATCGAATTTCCGACACGAATAACTTTATCCGCACCCTGCATCGCATTGTTTGCACGAGTTATTGAATCTTTAGAATATTGAATAATGTATTTCGCATCACCGTAAATCGAACGTCCCGCTTTTGTAAGTATTATACCGCGGTGAGTTCTGTCAAAAAGCTTTAAATTAAGTTCCTGCTCCAATAAATTAATTTGTTTTATAACCGCAGTCGAAGATATGTACAATGCCTCTGCCGCTTTTGAAAAGCTCCCCAAATCCGCAACACAAATAAATGTTTCCAAATGTTTGTTATACATAAATCCACCACCTTCTTAATTCAAAAGTATTCCCTAACATTAATTATACTTTGTATTATTAAGAAAAGTCAATATTCTTTTTAAAATTTTACATTGTATTTTCAATTCTTTGATTATCAATCATTTCAAATAATTTTTCAATCCGACTTTTTTCTTTCCACCTCCGAGTCATTGATGAATCATGACAATTTATATAGTATATCACATCGTAAAAATTATTTGAAACAAGTTTTTGCTTATGATAACCGTCAATGCACTTTTTATGAACACCCCGACCACAGCAAAAAATGCCTTTCCGCCGAAACGAAAAAGAAGTTCTTTTACTTCATCACCTTTCAAATATACAATCCATCTTCCAAACGGTGTTTTTATAAACACTGCGTCATTCGTAACGCTGTACTCTAAATTAAACATATCACATATTCTATTCATATTTTCAATAGTAAGCGGTAAATCTCTAATATCTTTTATATTATACTTTCTCTTTATTTTAATATTTGTTTTCCAATGAAACCTATTCCAATCATTTTCACAACCGCATACCTTACATACTTTATTTCCTTGAAAAATCACGTCCTTACTCGATTTAATCAATGCACTGTCGACATATCGACAATTTCCGTTATGTACCTTATGAGTTCTTGGATTTAAGTAACACGTTTCTTGTTCTGTTAATTTTCGATATTCACCATAACACTTACAAAACAATAAGTATAAGTAGTTTACATCGTGTTTTGAATAATGCAAATAATTCTTTTGATATTTAATTCCCGCTTGTTTTAACGACTTTTCAAAACCAATAACTTTTTTGCCGTCACCGGCAATTTGCATAAGAAGTTGTTGCAGTATAATCACTCTGTGTCTTGGCATTGATATTCCGTATTTATCCGTTCTTCTCTTTAATAATTCATAAGTTTCATTTGTCCACACAACAATATACTTATAGTTTTGAAAAGATATGTTCATATTTTTTAATACTGTTTCCTCACTCTTTGACTTCATAATAGCCTCAAGTGGGTAATGGGATACAGTAAAAGTGTTCGGATTAAAATATTCCCTGTTACTTAATCTAATTGATTTAGAAAATGTTCTTTTTATATTCAACTTTGCATCTACTGCAACTATTCCTATTTGTACAGGTTCTCTTTCCTCTATATCTGTTGTTTTGGGTGCTTGATTCCACTCAATATCCAAAAACAGATATTCAAATTTTACATTTGCCATAATCATCAACTCTTATCAAAATCGTAATTATCGTCTCCATTACTCCTCATAATGATTATATCCGCCCAAGAAACTTTTTTCGCTGTGGCGTTTTTTATGACCATTATTGTCGTATGTATTAACACCTCCAAACAGACCGGGACTGCTGTGTCCGGTTTTATGTCCATTGTTGTCATAGTGATTCATACCGCCAAAAAATCCAGGACTGCTATGCCCTACCTTATGTCCGTTTGCATCATAATTATTCATTCCTCCAAAGAATCCCGGTCGGCTTTCTCCTACCTTTTTTCCGTTTGCGTCATAATGGTTTATTGTACCGAAAAATCCCGGTCTGCTGTATCCATCTTTTTTCATAATTAATCACTCCTTTTATTATTCACATGGTTTCTGTGTTTTCTGTAATTAGATTATAATATATACATAGTCCAATAATACGGACTTTTCTCTCTTCACAATCAATAAGTTATTGTACAGTCTTGAAAAAGCAGTAATTTTAATATATAATTTAGACTAAACAGATTTACAAAAAGGAGCGTAGAATTATGAATAAAAGTAAAACGTACATAGCAATAGACTTAAAATCATTCTACGCGTCCGTTGAATGTAGAGAAAGAAACCGTGACCCGCTAACCACAAATCTTGTTGTAGCCGATCCGAGTCGGACGGAGAAAACAATCTGTCTTGCTGTGTCTCCGTCGCTCAAAAAATACGGATTATCGGGACGAGCAAGATTATTTGAAATCATACAAAAAGTTAAGGCTGCAAATAATATACGAAAGATTAAAGCACCAAACCACGTTTTTTGCGGTTTTTCTGACGACAGCCTTGAACTTCAGAAAAATCCGTCACTCAAGATAGATTACATAACCGCTCCGCCGCGTATGGCACGCTATATGGAATACAGTACAAAGATTTATAATATCTATCTTAAATATATCGCACCGGAGGATATTCACATTTATTCGATTGATGAGGTATTTATAGATGTAACGCATTACCTTTCGACATACAATATGACTGCTCGTGAACTTGCAATGACAATGATACAAGATATTTTATCTACAACAGGAATAACCGCAACAGCCGGAATCGGAACAAATCTGTATCTTTGCAAAATAGCAATGGATATAGTCGCAAAACACATTGAACCGGATAAAAACGGTGTACGAATCGCCGAACTTGACGAAATGTCATACCGAAGATTGTTATGGAATCACAGACCTCTTACTGATTTTTGGAGAGTCGGTCGTGGTTATTCAAAGAAATTAGAAAAAATCGGACTTTACACTATGGGTGACATTGCAAGATGTTCTATCGGTAAACCGACTGATTACTATAACGAAGAACTGTTATACAAACTTTTCGGTATAAATGCCGAACTTCTCATTGACCATGCTTGGGGGTATGAGCCTTGCACAATGGAAGATGTCAAAGCATACCAACCCGAAACAAACAGTATATCCTCGGGACAAGTATTACATTGTCCGTATGAGTTTGACAAGGCAAGATTAGTTGTAAAAGAAATGACCGACCTTATGGTGCTTGATTTGGTGAATAAAGGACTTGTGACAAATCAAATCGTGCTTACAATCGGCTATGATATTGAAAATATTACAGATAAAAACAGAAGTCGGAATTATAAAGGTACAGTTACAACGAACTATTACGGTAAAAAAGTTCCGAAGCCTGCTCACGGAACAACAAATCTTCCAAAGCAAACATCGTCCACTACACTTATCACAAATGCAGTTATGGAATTGTACGATAAAATTGTAAACAAGAAATTGCTTATCAGAAGAATTAATATTGTGGCTAACAAGCTTGTCGATGAACACAGTGTAAAAAACGCAAACAAATATGAACAGCTTGACCTTTTTACCGATTATGAGATTTTAAAGAAACAACGCGAAAAAGAAAATGCAGAATCAGAGCGAGAAAAACGTATGCAAAATACAATACTTGATATAAAAAAGAAATTCGGCAAAAATGCCATTCTTAAAGGAATGAATCTTCAAGAAGGTGCAACCGCCAAAGACCGCAACAATCAAATAGGCGGTCACAAGGCATAATTTTTAAGGAGAATTACCATATGGAAAACATTAGTCATAAATATGATGACATAATCAATCTGCCCCACCATGTTTCAAAAAAGCACCCACAAATGTCGCTTCATGACCGTGCGGCACAATTTTCACCGTTTGCAGCTCTTACGGGACACAAAGCGGCAATTAATGAAACCGCCCGTTTGACTGATGAAAAGCAGATATTAAGCGAAGATGTCATTGCCAAACTCAATGAACAGTTAAATTTAATTAAAGAGAATATCGGCACAAATCAAACCGTGACAATAACATACTTCGTTCCCGATGATAAAAAATCAGGCGGTGCATACATATCACATACCGGTGTTGTAAAGAAAATAGACGAATACAATCACACGGTTATTTTGACCGACAAAACAGTTATTCCAATCGAGCAAATTAGCGAAATGCAAAGCGATATTTTCAGCGAAATATATTAATGATTTTGCAATTTATGCGATGAAGAGTAAATCGGCAGTGATACAAAAATTAAAAATACCGTGTATATCCATATAATTCTTACACCGCACACGCCTATAACGCTAAAGTACAGACATAGCCTCGGATTATCAGCATAAAATAGTCCAAGAATATGTCCGCCCCAGCTCCAAAAAACAAGAGTAGACAAAATCTTTATGATTTTGTCTACTCTTTAATATTATCTCCAAACTTCTTCTGCGATTTCTTTTACAAGCTGCAATTTTGCCCACTGTTCTTCTTCTGTAAGTTTATTACCTATTTCGCATGACGCAAAACCGCATTGTGGACTTAGGCACAATCTGTCAAGAGAAATATATTTTTGTGCCTCTTTTATTCTCGCGATTACGTCGGCTTGATTTTCAAGTTTCGGTGACTTTGTTGTTATAAGTCCCAACACGACTTTCTTATCGCCGTTGACGTGTTCCAAAGGCTCAAAGCCTCCCGAACGTTCGTCATCAAATTCAAGATAATATGCATCTACATTTTCCTTTTCAAACAATGCCTCTGCAACCGAATCATATGCACCTGCACTTGCGTATGTTGAATGGAAGTTTCCTCTGCAAACGTGAGTAGTAATTGTCATATCGTTTGGTTTGTCCTCTATTGCAAGGTTATTTATCTCTACCAAAAGTTCTTGAATATCCTTCAATCCCTTTTTATCCGTACCGAACAATTCTTCTGCTCTCGGATCTACAAGCATTCCCCATGAGCAGTCGTCAAGCTGTAAATTGCGACAGCCTGCATCATACAAATCCGCGATTACCTTTTTATATCCGTTTGCAATATCCTCTGCCAACTTATGAGTGCTGTCATAATACTTTGACGTGTTTTCCAACGCAAACGGCATTATCATTTGTTCAATAAACTGTGCCGGTGCTGGAATTGTCTGCTTTGCAACAGTATTTTCATCTTCAAATTGCTTTACAAATTTAAAATGCTCCACAAAGGGATGTACTTTTGAAAGTCCTACTTTTCCGCAAAGGTATGTATCATCAATCATTGCGTCTTCGCCGTGAAACGGTAAACCTGTTTTCGTTTTTTCATGTGCCACACCGTCAAATCCCCACATAAAATCCAAGTGCCATGTCGCACGTCTGAATTCTCCATCCGTAATGACGTGATAGCCTAATTCTTTTTGTTTATTGATAAGTCTTTCGATTTCCTTATCTTCAACTGCTTTTAATTCGTAAGCCGAAATTTTTCCGTTTTCAAACCCCTCTCTTGCCGCTTTTAAATTTGCAGGTCTTAAAAAGCTGCCTACAAAGTCATATCTGAATGGTATTTGTTTGCTCATTTCTGTTACCTCCTGTGTTTTAATTTACATTAAGTATAACAGAAAATACGGAAATAGAAAAATATATATTATCATCATTTATCCATAGTTTTAATCTATGGATAAATGATTTTTCAATACATTCAAATATGAAACTCCGTATCGGCTAAGAACAGAATTTTTGCGTGTTAAAATTCCGATACGCATACTGCAATCTGAATCTAACGGTTTTGAAATAATGTTTTCACCGTTTAATTCCGTATCTATAATACCCGAACAAACCGTAAAACCGTTAAGACCGATAAGCAGATTAAATAATGTTGCTCTGTCACGCACCATAATATTTTTAGGGAATTCAAGCGAACTCGAAAATTCCTCCGAAAAGTAAAATGAATTGTGTTTCCCTTGTTCAAACACCAAATACGGATACGGCATTAAGTCTTGAATTGTTATTTCCTCTTTGTTTGCAAGAAGGTGATTGTTTGATATGAAAACGTGCGGTTTTGCAATATATAATTCTTCAAAATTCAAGTCATTTTTATTAATAAGTTTGCTCAAAACTGCCTCATTATGCTCACTCAAATACAATATTCCTATTTCACTTCGTCCGACTGCCACATCATCTATAATTTCATACGTCTGTGTTTCACGCAAAATAAAGCTGTATGCGTCCGCATCATATTCCCTTATAACGTCCACAAACGCATTAACCGCAAATGAATAGTGCTGACATGAAACAGAAAATCTCGGTTTCTGATTTCTCTCACCTTTAAAATGCTCCGTCATAACGTCCGTCTGCTCCAAAATCTGACGTGCATATGAAAGCAATGTTTCTCCGTCCCTTGTAAGCTCTACGCCCTTATTGGAACGAATGAATGCCGTTATTCCCATTTCTTCTTCAATATTGTGAATTGCAGAGGTAAGGCTCGGCTGTGCTATAAATAACTTTTCAGCCGCCTCCGTTATATTACCGCACTCTGCTACCGTTACTATGTATTTTAATTGTTGCAGTGTCATTGTATATCCCTCATTCTATACTGAATATGCTTATTATATCATATTCACGTAAAAATACAATAAGAGTCTATCATAAAGATAAACTCTTATTAAAACCATTATTTATATAATCTCATAAATACCGATGCGGCTTGTGCTCTTGTTGTACCGGCTTTAGGATTAAAGTTTCCGTTTTCGTCACCTGTCATTATTCCTGCACAATATGCCCATTTAACAGAATCAATCGCATACTCAGCAATATCTTTTACATCAGAATATGTAATTTCATCACTGTCTGAATTATATCCCTTAGTTTTTGCATAGCGATATAATATAACTGCCATTTGTTCACGAGTTATATCACTGTTAGGATCAAATTCCGTTTCTGTTTTACCGCTTACAATATCATTATTATAAGCCCATAAAACAGCTTTAGCATACCAAGAATCATCAGCTACATCACTGAAATTCAATTCACCGTCTGCTGTCGGTTCATTTTCTATACGATACAATGCCGAAACGAACATTGCACGGGTTAATGTAATGTCAGGAGCAAATTCACTGTCGCTTACACCTGTCATAAAACCTTTGTCATACGCATATTTGACAGCTTGATAGAACCACATATTTTCCGTTACATCAGTAAACCACACTGTTTGAGTAGTATCCTTTTCAGGTGCAGTCGTAGGTATAACAGTAGGTGCTGTTGTCGATTTTGCTGTTGATGTACTGCCACCCGAACCGGAACCACCGCTTTGAGGCTGTTTTGTGGCAGTCGGAGTGACTGTCGGAGTCGGTTTAGGTGTTGAATCTGTATCTTTTGCATCTAACCACCTATTATAAAGTGAACCGTCACCTGTTTTATCCGATTCACTCCAATCGGCAACTTCTTGACGGTAATCGTCAACGTAATGCCATACGATTTCTTCATCACCAATCAATTTATACTCATTCAATCCCAATGAAGGGTGACTGCCGTTTACAGTATACATCCAACCGGAATATTTACCGTTTGTAAATTCACCGAGCCAATATCCTTCCGGTGATTGAATTGTACTGATATATCCGTTTTCCCAACCACGATATTTTAAGCCGTTATCGTCAAGTGCTTGTTTGAATACATCTCCCACTGTACTTCCTAATTTTACTTCATACTCTTTTTCAGGAATCCATGTTTGATATGTATTCTTCGTATCTTTTGTCAAGACAAAGTCACTTCCGAGATTTTCTTCACCGATAAGTCTGAAACTTACATTTATCTTTTCAACATTATCAGGATTTTCTTCTACATTCATCAATACAGCCACATATGTATAAGGACTTGATTTTGCATACAAATATGCCTGACCTATTCCATGTCCGACTGCAACGCCGTTTTCTATTGAAACAATGTTTTCGTCACTGCTCTTTACTTCTGAATTTGACGAAACATTTGCAGTACCGTTTACAATTATATCGCTGTTATCTACTTGCAAATTAACTGTTTCGGCAGAATATTTGTCTAATTCTGCTTTTGTGATTGCATTGATACCGTCAATATCACCTTTACAGCTGTCGTTTGCATTATTTTTATCGTCACTCAACCAATAATTTTCGCAAACAACGCTGTTTATATCATAATTTGAATTAACATCACCAAAAACACCGTATTCGCTCTTTCCGCTATTATAATTATATCTTGTATAACACTTACCGCTTTCGTCCTGATAATAGCCGCAGATGCCTGCTGACGTTTTAGCTGTTACAGTTCCGTAGTTATTTGAGAAATCAACAGCCGATTCCCCTAAAACTGTCGAACTGTAATTACGTCCGACAATACCGCCGGCATAGTTTTCACCGTTTACATCACCTGTATTTTCGCAGAAATATACCAAGCCGTTTATAAGTTCACCGACTATACCACCGCCGTATGAACCTTGTGCTGTGATATTACCGCTGTTTTGACAATTTTTGATACCGCTTTTTTTATAACACCCTGACGCACGACCTGCGATACCGCCCGTCATACTTCCCGACACTTCTGCCGTATTAACACAATTTTCTATTTTACCGCAGCTATAATTTTCAGCTACAATTCCTCCGACGTCATATTTACCGCTTATTGCACCGTTATTGACACATTCGGAAATTTCTCCGTTTACGGATAAGTCTGCGTAATCGTCAATAAACAATAGCGCCTGACCTTTGCCGTTTCTGTTTTCTATCGTAATACCGCCGACATTACCGCTGTTCGATAAGTCACCGTTATTTTCAGATTTTCTTATAGTACCGTAATTTTCGCCGACTATTCCCGACTTACTGTTACCGGCAGATGACATATTGCTGTTATTCACACAACCTGTTACAATTCCGTAATTTTCGCCGACTATTCCTGCAAGATATGTTACGTTTGAGGCGGTAAATCCGAAATCAGCACTGTTAGTACAATTTTCTATTGTACCAAGATTTATTCCGGCTAAAGCGGCAATTTTTCTTACGTTATTATGAGCGGTCAATCTATTAGTAGAATCTATATTAAGATTTTTAACAACACCATTCTTTCCTATGTATGAGAACAATCCGAAATAATTGTTTTCGGCATACAGAATCGCGTTCTTTACAGAAAAACCGTTTCCGTCAAACACACCTTCAAACGCACGATTCTTCTCGGACTCCCACCATTCTCCGTTATCGTTTGACTTTAATCCATCCCAATAACCGATTGAACTAAATTCTTTGCTATCGCTTAAATCAATATCGCTTGAAAGTTTAAAGTATACACCTTTATATGAATTTCCGTCTGCAACGCTTTCCGAAAGAATGTTCATATCTTCCAATGATTTTATAATATACGGTTCTTCTTCCGTACCTTTACCGCTCCATTTAGGTTCTGAAACTTTTACGGAAGCAGCACTTGATATTCCGCCAATTTCACATTTAACAGTTATATCCTTTGCATTGCCAAGCTTAGCGGAATCTATAATAATACTTGCATTTAGTGTCCCTACGCCATTTGTAATTGTAATATCGCCACTTTGTGCAACTGTAACGGCACTGTTGTCACTGCTCCATTTTGCAGTTATATTTTTGTTTAAATTCTTACCGTATATCTTTGCTGTAAATGTATGAGAAGTATCTGTTTCAAGACTTTCGCCCGATGATACAAGATTTATCGAAATAATTTTGCTTTCCTTGTATTCGTTATTAAGTACCGGATATTTACTTCCAACATAAAATATCGGTGCTACTTCTACTGTTTTGCCGTCAACTTCTTGTTCTTTAACACACCACAAATCATACACTAATGCGTCGCTTTGCATATATTCGTCTGTTCTGCCTGTGGCAATATTCGTGTTTGTTGATGCATTTTCGCCATACGGCATTTTATCGCCGATAATTCTGTAATATAAATTTTCTGCCGATACACCGTTTGTAAATGCTCCGAATAATGTACCTGCTTTTTTTGCTTTTACTGTCCCCGTTGCGTAACAATTTGTCACTTTACTGCCGCTTAAAAGCTGTCCTACCAGTCCGCCGACATATTCATCTGCCAAAACAGCAGTATTTGAATAGCAATTTTCTATTTTAGTGTCCCTTGCTATACCGACAATACCGCCTCCAATATCTTCACCGCTTACAAGTCCGTCTACTCCAAGCAATGTAATTTCTGCATTTGCGGTATATCCGAATAATCCGCTTACTTTTTGATTTTCGGTATTTAGTTTTACTTCATATCCATTACCGTTAAAATGACCCGAAAATGCTTTATCTTCCGCATTGCCTATTGAAATCCAATACTTTTCTGTTAAATCAATATTATTATTTAATTTAAAGTATGCGTCTTTATATGATTCACCTTTATTTACATTTTTCGCAAGTAATGCAAGTTCGGACGCTGTTTTTATAACATACGGATTTTCTTTACTTCCGTTTCCGATGTCAAATGTTTCAGCCACACTGTCTGACCATTTTCCTTGTGATGAATATGACGGTATTTTCTCTTCAATTTTAGGTGTTGAAGCAGGTGTTACTGACGGTGTAGGTTTTGTTGATGTGTCTATATCATCGGAACCGTTTACCTCCCATGCCAAAACAGGGAATTTATCCGATTTCACAAACGCACTACCTAAAGTTTCAGTCATATCTGCAAGCTGATTTTCCGTTTTCACTTCAAGTCCTGTACCCGAATTTTCCGCATACGGCATAGATGCGGTATCTTTAAGAAAATAGCAGTTTTTAACTGAATATCCGCTTACTGTATATCCAAGTATTCCGCCGTTGGTATTGTTTTGCGATGAAATTTTACCGCTGTTATATGAATTTGAAATATCACAGTTGTATGATTTACCCGAAATACCACCCGAATATGCTGACGCACTTACTTCACCGCTGTTATAACAACTGTCAAGAAGTATACTGCCCTCATAATTGTAACCGACAATACCGCCGGCATATCCGCCGGTTGCAGTTACAGTGGCTTTATTAGTACATTCTTTTACAGTTCCCGAACTGTAAGCGGCAATACCGCCAACTTCGTCCTTACCTGTAATAGTTCCCTTATTCTCACACTGAGCTATAACACAGCTTGTAACCGTTTTGTTAACCGCACCGTTATAACCTACTATACCGCCGACTCTGTTTTCGCCTTTTATTTCGGCATAGTTGATACAATGAGATATTAAACCATAGTTCACGGCACATATACCTGCCGCAATTCCATATGTATCATTCGTGTTTTCTATATTTCCGTATACATAAAGATTTTTTATTACCGCATTTTCTTCCGTAACTCCGAAAAGTGCCGAAAGATAGCTGCCCGAAGATATATTTATTTCCCTTATACTGCAATCTTGACCGTTAAAATTACCGTTAAAAGCATTGCCTTGATATTTATTTGATATGTATTTATCGGATACACCTATCGGCGTCCATTCCTTGCCTGATAGGTCTATATCATTTTTCAAGACAAAATACTTGTCTGACATATCATTGCCCTTTTCTACTTCATACGAAAGCAAAGCGAGTTCTTCTGCATTTGCAATAACATACGGATTATCTTTATCACCGTTACCGCTGTCAAATTCTTCTGCGCGATAATCTATCCAGTAATTTGACGTATCCGTTATAATCTGCTTTTCAATTCCGTTTACCGAAATTTTAAGCGTCTTTTCGGCATTTACTTTGTCAAATGTGATGTCTATGGCTGTTTTTTCGTCTGATATGTATTGAGATAACTGAACATTTTTAAGTTCGACTTCTTTATCATCAACAAATGATTTTATTTCAAAATCATTTAACGTAGGATTTGTTCCTACAAGTTTTTTGTTTAACAATACAGTTATCTTACCGTTTTCGATATTAATACTTTCAATATCAAATGTTTCGTCTTCCCCTGTCGGCGCATTGCTCCAATCAATAACAGGAAGATTATCACTGTCTGTAAATGCGTCTGACAAATCACTTGCTGAAACAGTGTCAACGGCATATACCGTACTTATATCACCCCCGTTTTCAAGTGCCACAAGTTTAGTGCTGTCACCTATGTTATACAAGTTATTTACTGTCGTATTTTTCATTGAACCGATTAGTTGATATTCCGTATGAGTATTCACCTCACCGCTGTTGTACGCATTTTCTATCGTACCGCCAAGCTTGTAGCCTACTAATCCGCCACTGTAATTGTAACCGATTACCTTACCGGTATTATATACGTTAGTTATGTCACACGCATAGTTGCAACCGATAATACCGCCGAAATAATTACCGTCTTCAGTACCTATTTGACCGTCATTATATGCTCTGTCAATCTTTCCGCATTCGCTTACACTTATATCCTTGCCGACAATTCCACCTACCGCAACTCCTCTTAAATAACTGTACATATCGTCATCTTTAAAAGGTGCAGATACATTTCCGTGGTTTGCGGCATATGTAATGTCGCCGTATGCAAGCTGACCGACAATTCCGCCTGCCTCTGCAAAGCTCTTGGAAGTAGCTGTAACCGTTCCGTTATTTGTAACATTTATAAGATTTCCGCTTACTCTGTTACTTCCTTTAAATTGAGCTCCAAGCTGACCTGTTATACCGCCCACATAAGCAAGACCTGTTATATCGGTGTTGTTTGTACAATTTATAATCAATCCGGCATTTATACCGGCGATTCCGCCGATATATTTTGCCGCATTAATGTATTCATTACCCTCAGCCTGTGCGTTTATTTGTCCGTTTACCGTAACATTTTTGACAGTTCCTTCTTTTCCTATAATTCCGAAAAGACCTTGACAATAAGTTTCGTAATGATTGTCGCCTTGCTTATTGTACTTTTTGGTTTCTATGAAAAGTCCGGAAATGCTGTGATCTTTTCCGTCAAATATACCGTTATATGCGGTGTTGTCATCTATACCGTAACCGTTATTATTGATATAATTATATCCGTTACCGATTGGTGTCCAATTTTGGTTTTCCAAGTCAATATCACTGTTTAATACTGCATTTGCTGTTCTGTCACCACCGTTTACTTTTTCGGCAAACCAAACCAAATCTTCCGCACTTTCAATCTGATAAGCACCGTTTATAAGTTCCGGTTCATCGCTTGCAAATGCAGTGAAATTTACAGGTACAAAACTCGCAAGCATACATAAAGACAACAATATACTTGTAAATTTATTTTTTACGCTCATTTTTTTCTCCAATCTTTATACTATTTTATACTTAAATCAAGAGTATTTGAAATAGGTGCCAATGATGATATATTTCCGTTCCATGTTAAAATCTTGATTATATATTCATCAGCTGAATCGGCAGATATTTCTTTAAATTCAACTTGATTTTCATTACCGGGCTTTAAAGAAATTTCTTCAGGTTTTATTCCTATCAATTTGCCGTTTGAATCATATACGGCAGCCATAACACTTACTTTTTTTTCTTCTGTAAGATTACTGTTAAGTTTTACCGTTAATGTACCTGTTAGTTTTCCGTTTTCAACTTTTAATGTGTTTTGTTCTGTTGCAGATTGTACAGGTAAAGGTGTTGAAGTTACTGTTGGTGTCACTGTTGGCTCTGCTGTTACCATTGGTGTTGCTGTTGGTGTTGCCGTCGGTGTTGCTGTTGGTGTTGCCGTCGGTGTTGCTGTTGGTGTTGCCGTCGGTGTCGCTGTTGGTGTCGCTGTTGGTGTTGCTGTTGGTGTTGCCGTCGGTGTCGCTGTTGGTGTCGCTGTTG
>OLPY01001635.1_pt1 | contig 15349 bp, 15 predicted proteins | sample 1672481 | NCBI WGS metagenome assembly OLPY01 (sample SAMEA3136691, study PRJEB25190) | human gut metagenome | biome: human gut; feature: human-associated habitat; material: faeces | place: Austria | collected 2013 | reverse complement strand
TGAGAGTGAACAGAGTTCATGAAGGGGTGCACCACCGCGGGTGTATTTCTTTGTGGACTCTTTTTTGTTGGTTTCACACAGGAGGACAACATATGATCACAGTAAATGGAGTAAAAAGAACTTTGGAGCAGCCGTTATCTGTTACAGAATATCTGGAGAAGAACCAGTATGTACCAGTACAGGTTGCCATTGAATTAAATGACCAGATCCTGGCAAGAGAACTTTATGGAAGCACAATTTTGAAAGAAGGGGACGTTATGGAAATCGTTAGTTTTATGGGCGGCGGAAGCGGCAAGAATGAAGAAATGGACAGAACAGAAGATAAACTGATTCTTGGAGGACATGAATTTACATCCCGTTTTATTCTTGGATCCGGTAAATTTTCACTGGATCTTGTAAAAGCATGTATTGAAAAAGCAGGAACACAGATCATTACGCTTGCCCTTCGCCGTGCAAATCAGGGGGGACTTGCGAATATTCTGGATTATATTCCAAAGAACATTACGCTTCTTCCAAATACCTCCGGAGCGAGAAATGCAGAGGAGGCTGTGCGTATTGCGAGACTTTCCAGAGAGCTTGGATGTGGAGATTTTGTCAAGATTGAAGTAATCCATGATTCCAAATATCTTCTTCCGGACAACTATGAAACGATCAAGGCAACAGAGATTCTGGCAAAAGAAGGGTTTGTAGTTATGCCGTATATGTATCCGGACCTGAATGCAGCAAGAGACCTGGTCAATGCCGGTGCAGCATGTGTAATGCCTCTTGGATCTCCGATTGGTTCCAATAAAGGAATCTGCACAAAAGAATTTATCCAGATCCTGATTGATGAGATTGATCTTCCGATCATTGTAGATGCCGGAATTGGAAGACCATCCCAGGCATGTGAGGCGATGGAAATGGGAGCTGCCGCTGTTATGGCAAACACCGCAATCGCAACTGCAGGTGATGTACAGGTGATGGCAGAAGCATTTAAAAAAGCAATTGAAGCAGGCAGAAGTGCTTATTTATCCGGATTTGGACGGACTTTGGATAAGGGAGCCAGTGCTTCTTCACCGCTTACGGGATTTCTGCACGACTAAAGACTATCAGATAAAGGAGAAGACAAAATGTCATCAAATACAACAGAACATGGCGAACATTTTAACGAGAGTATCGTCAATGAAGTAATTCTGGAAGATATGAAAAAAAACCGTATCGATCATATGAAATATCTTCCGGGAATGGAGACAATGGAAGAGTCCGATGTTATGGAACAGGTCATCACAGCGATGAATGCTTATGATTATGATCAGTATACAGAGAAGGATGTCCGCAGAGCACTGGAACATGACAATCGGACGGTTGAGGACTTCCAGGCACTTCTTTCTCCTGCGGCACTTCCACTTCTGGAAGAGATCGCGCAGGCGGCGAGAGTGGAGACAAGAAAACATTTTGGAAACAGTGTATATATGTTTACACCAATCTATATCGCAAACTACTGTGAAAATTACTGCATCTACTGCGGTTTTAACTGCCACAATAAAATTCGCCGTGCACAGCTGAATGCAGAGGAAATTGACAAAGAGATGGCAGCAATCGCAAAGACCGGTCTCCAGGAAATTCTGATTCTTACCGGAGAGAGCCGTGTAAAGTCCGATGTGAAATATATTGGTGAGGCGTGTAAGATCGCAAGAAAATATTTCAAAGTGATCGGGCTGGAAGTTTATCCGATGAATTCGGATGAATATCATTATCTGCATGAATGTGGAGCCGATTATGTGACTGTTTTCCAGGAAACTTACAATTCAGATAAGTATGAAACACTTCATCTGGCCGGACATAAACGAATTTTTCCATATCGCCTGAATGCACAGGAACGTGCATTGAAAGGTGGTATGCGCGGTGTTGGTTTTGCTGCACTTCTGGGACTGGATGATTTCCGTAAAGATGCCTTTGCTACCGGTTATCATGCCTGGCTTCTTCAGAGAAAATATCCACATGCTGAGATTGCATTTTCCTGCCCGAGACTGCGTCCGATCATTAATAATGACCGGATTAATCCGATGGATGTGCATGAACCTCAGCTTCTGCAGGTAGTCTGTGCATATCGGCTGTTTATGCCATTTGCCAGTATTACGGTTTCCACCAGAGAGTGCGAAAGAGTTCGTGACAATCTGGTTAATATTGCGGCAACCAAAATTTCCGCCGGGGTTAGTACAGGTATTGGAAGCCATGTAGAGGATATCGAGGACAAGGGAGATGACCAGTTTGAAATTTCAGACGGAAGATCTGTGGATGAAGTATATCAGGCCCTTTTGAATCATGATCTTCAGCCGGTCATGAACGATTATGTCTATCTGTAAAGAAAAAAATGGTGCCAGAAACGAAAATGCTGGTGCTGCAGAATATAGAAATATAATAGCAGTAACGAACCGAAAACTCTGTGAAAGACCTTTTCTTGAACAGGTGGAGAGAATCTGCCAGATGCATCCCAAAGCACTGATCCTGCGGGAAAAAGATCTTTCAGAGTCTGCATATGAAGCAATGGCAGGACAGGTTCTTAAGATCTGTGGCAGATATGATATACCATGTATGCTCCATAGCTTTGTAGAAGTGGCCCGGCGACTGCACCATCCATATATTCATCTGCCTCTTTTTTTACTGGAAGAATATTGTGGAAAACTCAATGATTTCCGAATAGTAGGTTCGTCCATCCATTCTCCGGAGGAAGCGGTCAGGGCACAGAAAGCAGGCGCAACCTATGTGACGGCGGGCCATGTTTATGTGACAGACTGCAAGAAAGGGCTTCCACCACGTGGACTTGAATTTCTGAAAGAAGTCTGTACAAAGGTAACAATTCCGGTGTATGCTATAGGAGGAATTCATGCAGGAACCGGACAGATACAGGAAGTAATGGACTGTGGGGCATCCGGCGGCTGCATCATGTCGGAGATGATGAAAATTTGATAGAATATGAACTGATACGTTCCAACAGAAAGACATTGACGATTCAGGTAAAACCAGATGGACGTGTTATCGTACGGGCACCGGTCCGGCTGGCGAAATACAGGATTGCGAAATTTGTAAAAGATCACGAAACGTGGATATTTGTACAGCAGGAGAAACTGGAGAAATATCGTGAGAATATGCATGTGATCACAGACGAAGAGCGTCAGGAAGGAATTTTGCAGGCAAAAAAGATCTTTCCTGAACGTACCGCATATTTTGCAGAAAGGATGGGAGTTACCTATAACAGAATCACGATCCGGGAACAGAAAACCCGTTGGGGAAGCTGCAGCTCTGCGGGAAATCTCAACTTCAACTGGAAGTTGGTACTGATGCCATCGGAACTTCTTGATTATGTGGTTGTCCACGAACTGGCACATCGTAAAGAAATGAATCATTCGCCGCGTTTCTGGGCAGTTGTGGAAAAAGAACTGCCGGATTACCGCGAACGAAGGGAAAAATTGAAAAAAATGGGAAAACAGCTGGGATAAAACCCGGCTGTTTTTTTGCCATTCATGCAAAAGTAATGTATAATATAAGGCAAGGAGGCGGAACACGATGAAAAATATGGTCATATATTTAATGGCAGTCAATTTCATTACTTTTCTGTTGTACGGAGACGATAAGAGCAGAGCACGGCGTCATGCCTGGAGGATCCCGGAGAAAGTTCTGATGGGGGCTGCAGTTATAGGCGGAAGCATCGGAGCTTTATTTGGGATGAGTATTTTTCATCACAAAACAAGAAAACCGAAATTTTATATAGGTATTCCGCTGATCATGCTCATAGAATTTGGTCTGGCAGCCTGGGTTTGGTATACAGGTGGACATTTCTGAGCAGACTGTAGAGAACAATAGTGAAAATATGCAAGAAAAGAGGATAAAAACATGCCAGGAACATTGATCTGTTATGGAGATTCCAATACATATGGATATGATCCGCATGATACAAATGAAGGAAGATATCCCAAAGAGGTCCGATGGACAGGAATAATGGATACAGAGACAGACTGGAAAGTCGAAAATCATGGTGTAAATGGACGAAGCATACCACATACGGTCAGCACTGTAAAATTTGCCTGTCAGCAGGTTCGAGACTGGCATCGAAAGCCGAATTCGGTATGGCTTCTGGTAATGCTCGGAACAAATGATCTTCTGGAAAATCCGGATTTTACAGCAGCGGATGTGGCAAAGAGGATGGAACGCTTTCTGAAGCGAATGATGGAAGAAGCAGGACTTGCAAGCAGAAAGATGCGCCTTCGTCTGATCGCACCGCCGGCAATGCAGGAAGGACAGTGGGTGGACCGTCCGGAACTTCTGACGGAATCCCGCAATCTGGGAAAAGAATATAAAAGGATTGCAAAGCGCCTTGGGATTGCTTTTACAGATGCCAGTGGATGGGAAATCCCGACAATTTACGATGGAGTTCATTTTACGGAAGAAGGACACCGTATTTTTGCAGAAAACATTCGAAAAGAATTAAATATTTAAGAATGATAAGGAAAAAAGACAATGGTAAAGGTAGATTTGATCACGGGCTTTCTTGGCTCTGGTAAGACCACATTTATAAAAAAATATGCCCGTTATCTGATGGAGCAGGGACAGAACATCGGCATCCTTGAAAATGATTTCGGAGCCATCAACGTGGATATGATGCTTCTTCGTGAGCTGGAAGGTGAGAACTGTGAGCTGGAAATGGTAGCCGGTGGCTGCGATAAAGACTGTTACAGAAGACGTTTCAAAACAAAACTGATCGCAATGGGAATGTGTGGTTACGACAGAGTTCTGATCGAACCGTCCGGAATCTTCGATGTAGATGATTTCTTTGATGCACTTCATGAAGAACCACTGGACCGCTGGTACCAGATTGGGAATGTGATCACAGTTGTGGATGCGAGTCTGGAAAAAACACTTTCAAAGGAAGCGGATTACGTGCTGGCTTCGGAAGTTGCCAACGCAGGATGTGTACTCTTAAGCAAAACACAGGATGCATCTGCAGAAGAAATTCGACAGACAGTTGCACATCTGAACCGTGCATTGCAGGAGATTCACTGTTCGAGAGTTTTGAAAGACGAAGTGATCTGCAAGGACTGGGAAGACTTCACAGAAAAAGAATTCAAAAAAATCCTGGAGTCCGGTTATTTGGTCGAGGATTATGAGAAACTGTATGTAGATCAGGACGAAATTTTTCAGACATTATTTTTTATGGATGAGAAGATTGCTGTATCAAAAGCAAAACATGCAGCCAAAAAAATCTTTGAAGATCCTGCCTGCGGTGGAGTTTTGCGTATTAAAGGATTTTTGCAGGATGGAGAAAACTGGCTGGAACTGAATGCAACGCAGCACGAGATAAGCTTAAAACCGATCGGTGCAGGACAGGATGTGCTGATCATCATCGGCGAGAAATTAAACGAGGAGAAAATTAGATATTATTTGGAATGATCTGCTGTGTTAAAGAATACAGCATAGAGGAAGTAATGGAGGAACAATACAAAATGTCTGTTGAAACAAGAATACTATTTACGGATCTGGATGGAACTTTACTGAATGATCATAAGGAAGTGACATCGGGAAACCAGGCGGCAATTGATGAAGCTCTGGCATGTGGACATAAGATCGTAGTCTGCACAGGGCGTCCTCTGGCGAGTGCGCGTGTCTGTGCGGCAAAAGCCGGACTGGATAAAGAAGGCTGCTATGTGATCTGCTTTAACGGAGGACAGATCTATGATCCATATCATGAAAAGACCGTTTACGGTAAAACCTTCTCAAAGGAAACTGCGGCAAAGATTATCGGGGAAGCTATGAAGCGTGATCTGCATATTCAGAGTTACTCAGATACACATATTCTTTCTGCCAGGGATACGGAAGAACTTCACAGATATGCAAAGATCAATCAGCTGCCCTACAAGGTTGTAGAATGTGCGGCAGATGTTGTGCCGGAGGATCCGTATAAACTGATCGCGATCACACCGGCAGAACAAAAAGAGAAAAATATTTGTTTTCAAAAAGAAGTGATCTCGCAGTATGCAGGAGAAGTACACAGCTTTTTCTCTAATGACTGTTATCAGGAAATCGTACCAGAGGGAATATCCAAGGGATTTGCGGTTCGATGGTTCTGCGATTATCTGGGAATCCCGATTGAGAATTCTGTAGCCGCCGGAGATGCACAGAACGATGTGGAAATGCTGAAAGCGGCCCATGTGGGAGCTGTCATGTGCAATGCTTTTCCGGGAATTGCGGAATATGGAAACTATGTGACGGAACACGATAATAACCATGACGGAGTGGCGGAGATCATTCATAAATTTATATTGAAAGATGCCTGAGAAATCAAAGTAGAAGATATCATTGCAATTCGGAAATGATCCCCCGGGGGTAACTGTAAGCAGGATATCGGATTTATGGGGATATAGACTTTTTTACACATGTGTGATAAGATTGAATAAGTATGAAATCTAATAAAATAACGAAATGGAGAACTATAGAGAAATGAAACTTGGAATTGTAGGACTGCCAAATGTAGGAAAAAGTACACTGTTTAATTCACTGACAAAAGCCGGAGCAGAATCTGCCAATTATCCGTTCTGTACCATTGATCCGAATGTTGGGGTTGTTACTGTACCGGATGAGAGACTGAAACTTCTGGGAGATTTTTATCACTCAAAGAAAGTAACACCGGCGGTGATCGAATTCGTTGATATCGCCGGACTTGTAAAGGGCGCTTCCAAAGGTGAGGGACTTGGAAACCAGTTCCTGGCAAACATTCGTGAGGTAGACGCGATCGTACATGTTGTACGCTGTTTTGAAGATCCGAATGTCATTCATGTAGACGGAAGCATTGATCCGCTCAGAGATATTGAGACGATCAATCTGGAACTGATCTTTTCTGATATTGAGATCCTGGAACGTCGAATCGCCAAAGTTACTAAAACAGCCCGTATGGACAAAGAGGCTGCAAAAGAACTGGATTTCCTTCAGAGAGTGAAGAAACATCTGGAAGACGGCAATATGGCAATCACTATGGAACTTGAAAATGAAGATGAAGAAGCATGGATGGGAACCTATAATCTGCTTACCTGGAAACCGGTCATTTATGCTGCCAATGTAAGTGAGGACGATCTTGCAGATGACGGAGAATCCAATGCTCATGTACAGGCGGTACGTAAATATGCAGCAGAGCAGAAGAGCGAAGTATTTGTGATCTGTGCAGAAATTGAGGAAGAAATTTCTGAACTTGATGATGATGAGAAAAAAATGTTCCTCGAAGATCTGGGGCTGAAAGAGTCCGGTCTTGAGAAACTGGTAAGGGCAAGCTACAGACTTCTGGGCTTGATGAGCTTTCTGACATCAGGAGAAGATGAGACTCGTGCATGGACGATCAAAATCGGAACAAAGGCGCCACAGGCAGCCGGTAAGATTCATACAGACTTTGAAAGAGGATTTATCAAAGCTGAGGTTGTGAATTATCAGGATCTTCTGGACTGTGGTTCTTATGCAGGCGCAAGAGAAAAAGGACTTGTCCGTATGGAAGGTAAAGAATACATCGTACAGGATGGAGATGTGATCCTGTTCAGATTCAATGTATAAAAATCGATAGCCTTAAAGGTATATCGGTTTCTGTACAACATATCCGATAATACGAAGTATATGATAAAGGGGTTTTATGGAGATAACAGTAAGATTTCCGAATCTGGGGTTTTTGTTTGAATATGAGGACAGAACTTTTTCTGTTCTTGGATTTGATATCACAATATACGGGATACTGATGGCTGTAAGTCTGCTTATTGGGCTGGGGATGATTCTTCTCTGCGCCAGATGGCAGAAATTGAATCTGAATCTCTGCCTGGGAGCGTCAATCTCGGCACTGGTCGGTGGAGTGATCGGAGGCAGGCTTTATTACATTGCTTTTTCATGGAGTCAGTTCAGTGGTAAATCCTGGAAGATCCTGTGTGATATACGCAGTGGTGGTATGTCTATTTATGGAGCAATTCTGGGGGGCGTGCTTGTGGCAGCTCTCTTCTGTCGGCTCAGCAGAACGTCATTCTGGAAAATGGCAGATATTGTATGTATGGGACTGCTCAGCGGACAGATAATAGGTGTATGGGGAAACTTTTTTAACCGAGAGGCTTTTGGAGAGTACACAGACAGTCTGTTTGCAATGGGACTTCCGATGGATTCCGTACAGAAGAGCGCAGTGACAAAGCTGATGAAACAGCATCTGGTAACTTTCAGAGATATGGATTACATTCAGGTACATCCACTGTTTTTCTATGAAAGTATCTGGTGTCTGCTGCTGCTTCTGATTTTGCTGCTTTATACCTGGAGAAAAAAATTTGAAGGTGAGATCTTTCTCAGATATCTTGCAGGATACGGGCTGGGCAAGTGTGTGATCGAGTGGCTTCGCACGGATAAACTGTATATTCCGAAGACAAAGATACCGGTTTCCCTGCTTGTGTCTGCTGCACTTTTCTTGATCTGTGGCATTGTTGCGACAGTGCGAAGGATTCTTTCAAAGAAAAGAGAGAAGGTCAGCAGACGCAGGAGAGAGGAGCGTAATGCCGCAGAAGAGAAAAATGATGGCAGCAGACTGGAAGACATTCATAACTTTGAGAATGTACAGGATGAGTTCAGAGACATTCTTGAAGAACTGGATAGAGCGGGAAAGATGGTGGCTGAAGAAGATACGGAATCAAATGAGTCGGAAGATTCAAAATCCGCAGAAACTGCTGAAACGACAGAAACGGAAGTTTCAGAGTCTGTCGAAGATGCGGAAGCGGCAGAAGCTCCGGCGTCTGCAGAAACTGTTGAATCAGAGAATAAGGGAACGGAGGGATCTGCCGAATCAGCTGAGGCTGAGCCAGAGGCTGGACCGGATGATCGCGAAGATGTATAAATAATAAACGGGTAACATGAAAATAGACATGTGACAGAGTTAAAGGGGGTTCTCCAAAGGGAGGACCCCCTTCGCTTTTTAAACAACTTTGAAAATTAGAAAATCTTCTGTAATACTCTCGTAAAATATGGCAATTTTCCGCTTAAAATGTATAAAATTGTTCAGAAAAAAACTACGATTCCCACTTGTATTTTCAAGGTAAATAGGTTAGAATGACTTTATAAGTGGTAGAAAGTGGTGAATAGTGGTGGTGAATGGAGGGAATGTGGCATATTTATCCATTTCCGCCGGCAGATACGAAGGGGAGAATCGTATCTCACGAGAGTAGGTGAGTTTATATGTTCATGGGCGAATACAATCATACAATCGACGCGAAGGGGCGTCTGATCATCCCTTCCAAATTCAGAGAACTCCTGGGAGAGGAGTTTGTTCTGACAAAGGGACTTGATGGTTGTCTCTCTATTTATCCTATGGATGAATGGAATGCCTTTGAAGAAAAACTCAGAGCCTTACCACTTACAAACAAAAATGCCAGAACCTTCACACGTTTCTTTGTAGCAGGTGCGACAAACTGTGAACTGGACAAGCAGGGGAGAATTCTTGTACCGCAGACGTTACGGGAATTCGCTGGTCTGGAAAAAGACGTTGTGCTCACCGGAAACCTCAACAGAATTGAGGTATGGAGCAAAGAGAAGTGGAGCGAGAATTGTGATTATGATGATATGGACAGTATTGCAGAGGGTATGCAGGACATGGGTATCATCATCTAAGCATTACGCCGGAAAGAAATCCAACAGGAGACGGATATGGAATTTAAACACAAATCTGTATTACTGGAAGAAACCATCGATGGTTTAAGGGTAAAACCTGATGGTACTTATGTGGATGGAACTCTGGGAGGAGCAGGGCACGCACAGGAAGTGTGCCGCAGACTTTCTGCCAAGGGGAGATTTATTGGCATAGATCAGGACCAAGATGCAATAGTTGCTGCGAGTGAACGGTTGTCCGCCTATGGTGACAGAGTTCAGATTATTCGCAGCAATTATTGTTACATGGCGAATGAGCTGAAGAATCTGGGAATTCAGAAAGTTGATGGAATTGTTCTGGACCTGGGAGTTTCGTCTTATCAGTTAGACAATGAAGAGCGTGGATTTACCTATCGTGTGGATGCACCGCTGGATATGAGAATGGACCAGAGACAGAGCCGCACAGCTGCGGATATTGTGAATGGTTATGATGAAAGAGAACTGTACCGTATCATTCGTGATTACGGTGAAGATAAATTTGCAAAAAACATTGCAAAACATATTGTGGCTGCGAGAGCCAAAGCACCGATTCAGACAACCGGAGAACTGACCGAGATCATTCGGCAGTCGATTCCGATGAAGATCCAGGCAACTGGAGGACATCCTGCAAAGAGAACTTTTCAGGCAATCCGAATTGAACTGAACCGGGAACTTGATGTTCTGAGAGAATCACTGGATGGGATGATCGATCTTCTGGATGATGGCGGAAGAATCTGTATTATTACCTTTCATTCTCTTGAGGACAGGATTGTAAAAACAATTTTCCGAAAAAATGAAAATCCATGTACCTGTCCACCGGATTTCCCAGTATGTGTATGTGGCAAGAAATCCAAGGGAAAAGTGATCACGAGAAAACCGATTCTGCCAAGTGAGACAGAAATGGAAGAGAATCCGAGATCTAAGAGTGCAAAACTCAGAATCTTTGAAAGAAGATATCTTTAATTAAGTATAGAAGTAGAAAGTTGTGAGATGTAGATGGAGAGGACGAACAGAGCAGTCACATCCAGAAAAAACAGAACAAATGCCAGAAATGCCCGTGGAATGTATGTGGATGGGAATGCGGTGCGAAGACTGCAGGAAGTTCCTGCGAGACCGTATCAGGCTCCTGGAGTGCAGACCGCGCGGCGAGTTCGTGAAAATATGCCGGAGAGACCGGCAGCTCAACCGAGACAGCTCAGTCGGGAAGCACAGAGAAACAGAGAAAAAGCAAAGAGCATGGGACGCGGTTTTGTGGTGTTCCTTGCAGCGGTAAGTGTTGCCGTACTTTTTTGCTGTGTCAATTATCTTCAGCTGAAATCGGAGCTGACAGGTAAGATAAAAACAGTTGCTTCTCTGGAAACAGAACTGTCACAGATTAAAGAAGACAACAATGCATATGAGAGTCAGGTAACTTCAGATGTGGATCTGAATACGATCAAGAAGCTTGCCATAGGGCGTCTGGGAATGAATTATCCGAAAGATGACCAGAAAAAGACTTATACTATGCCGAGTAACAGTTATGTAAGACAGTATCAGGAAGTTCCTGAGTCCAAGAGGTGATAGATCATTGAGCAATACCAATACGAGGAATCGAAGAAGACCTCAGAAAAAAATTAATCACAAAATGAGAGGAAAGCTAGTAGGACTATTCGCTGTAGTGCTGCTAGCTTTAGTTGGTTTACTGGGCAGAATTACTTATATTAATGCTACCAGTGGCAAAAAATACAAAAAACAGGTTCTGACACAGGCACAGCAGAAGTATCAGAGCAGTACTCTTCCAGCGAAAAGAGGAGATATTTATGACCGTAACGGTAATATTCTGGCGACAAGTCAGAAAGTGTATTCTGTGATCCTTGACTGCAAGACCGTCAACTCTGATGAAAAATATGTAGAACCGACAGTAAGAGCACTGACAGACGTGCTGGGACTTGATGAAGACAAGATTCGGTCGATCCTTTCCGCCGAGGATACGAAGAACAGCCAGTATCAGATCCTGAAGAAGCAGCTCTCCATGGATGAGAAAAAAGCTTTTGAAGATTATGAATCTCCGGCTGAAGACAGCGAGCTGTCAGATGCACAGAAAGCAGAGCGGGCAAATATAAAAGGGGTATGGTTTGAAGAAGATTATCTGAGAAGTTATCCGTTTAATGAGCTTGCAAATGATGCGATTGGATTTACACTTTCCAGAGATACGGCAGACGTAGGGCTGGAGAGTTACTATAACAGTACGTTGATGGGGACGGATGGCCGTCAGTATGGATATATCAATGACAATGCAGATGTGGAACAGACGATCATCGATCCGAAAGACGGACAGAGTATTGTAACAACCTTGGATGTGGGTGTACAGCAGATTGTTGAAAAATATGTTAATGGATTTAAAGAAGCCATGGGAGCAAAAAATATCGGTGTGATCGCAATGAAGCCATCTACCGGTGAGATCATTGCCATGGATGGCGGGGACCGCTATGATCTGAATGATCCGCGAGATCTTTCCAGCAAGTGTTCCGAAGAAGAAATTGCGGCAATGAGTGATGAAGATACAGTGACGGCGTTGAATGCCATGTGGAGTAATTTCTGTGTTACTGAGACATATGAACCGGGATCTGTTGTGAAGCCGATCGTTATGGCGGGAGCACTGGAAAAAGGCAAGATTTCAGAAACAGATACTTTTGTCTGTGATGGTGGACAGACGTTTGGTGCGAATGGTGATACGTATATCAAGTGTGCGGTATGGCCGGATGCGCATGGTACAGAGGCACTGCGGGATGTTATTGCAAATTCCTGTAATGATGCGATGATGCAGATCGCAGCAAAAATGGGAACAGAACAGTTCCTGAAGGCACAGACATTGTTCAACTTTGGAAGCCGCACGGGAATCGATCTTCCAAATGAGGGATCAGGTGTTATTCATACGGCAGATACCATGGGTGAAACAGAACTTGCCTGTTCTGCATTTGGACAGGGATTTACCTGCACGATGATCCAGGAGATCAATGCAATGTGTTCTGTTATCAATGGAGGCTCCTATTATCAGCCTCATCTGGTAAGTGAGATCAAAGACAGCAGTGGTTCAACTGTAAAGAAATTTGATCCGATTTTTATGAAACAGACAGTTTCTTCAGAGATATCAGCAGATATCCGTTCTTACATGCAGGCCAGCGTGCAGGAAGGTACCAGTGGTACATCCAAGGTACAGGGTTACAGTTCCGGTGGTAAAACAGGTACTGCCGAAAAACTTCCGCGAGGAAATGGTAAATATCTGGTTTCATTTATTACATTTGCTCCGGTAGATGATCCGCAGATTCTGCTCTATGTAGTTGTGGATGAACCGAATACAGAGGACCAGGCCGACAGTAAATATCCGCAGTATATCGCGCAGGGAATTCTGTCAGAACTTCTTCCGTATCTGAATGTTACTCCGGATGAATCTGAAGACGGCAGTGTTCCTGAGACAGAACTCTGGGAAGGATTTAAAGGCCACCTGGTAGATGTATCCGGAAGTAGTGTGGATGAAAAGGGAAATCTGGTGGATGGCAGTGGAAACCGCGTGGATCTTGAAGGAAACCGTATTGATGAAAATGGCTATCTTTTAAATGACAACGGAGAACACAAGCTGGATGATAACGGACAGTATATCATGTCCACATATCTGATTGCGTCTTCTTCGGATTCAGACACTACGTTGAAGGAAGCGATTTCAGATACCAATGTTCCTGCACCACCGGAAGAGGATGAATCGGACACTACAGAAAATAACGATATGGAAAGCGAAGGCATCACAAACGAAGAGGCCGGGCTGGACTAAATAAAGAGTCGTACACATCTCCTCTGGAGAACAGTCATATATTGTTAAGACTGTTTTCCAGAGGATTTTTTTATGAAAAAAAATTATACATTTCATAAAAGGAAAGTGTGGATCGTTTTCTTTTTGTGTCTGCTGATGATCTTGTGTCTGATTGGCAGACTGATCTATCTTATGGGCTTTCGTTCGGATTATTATTATGAAAAAGCGGAGGATCTTCATGAACGGGAAAGAGACATTAAGGCCGCACGTGGTGAAATTGTGGACGCAAAGGGAAAAGTACTTGCTGCAAATAAAACAGTGTGTACGATTTCTGTAATTCACAGTCAGATAAAAGAGCCGGAAAAAGTGATTGCTCTTCTGACAGAAAAACTGGGGATATCTGAGCAGACTGTACGGAAAAAAGTAGAAAAAATTTCTTCCATAGAAAGAATACGTACAAATGTGGAGAAAGAAACAGGAGATGAAATTCGAAATGCAGGATTTGCGGGGATAAAAGTAGATGAAGATTACAGGCGTTACTATCCGATGGGGACACTCGCGTCGAAGGTGCTTGGGTTTACAGGCGGGGATAATCAGGGAATCATTGGACTGGAAGTGGAATATGATGATATTCTAAAGGGAAAACCTGGAAAAATCCTGACAACAACGGATGCGAGAGGGATTGAACTGGACGGAATCGGTGAAAACAGAGAAGAACCACAAAAAGGCTATACACTGAGAATAAGTCTGGATGCAGATATACAGAAATATGTACAGCAGGCGGCACAGAAAGTGATGGAAGAAAAACAGGCCGAAAGGGTTTCCATACTCCTTATGAATCCGCAGAATGGAGAAATTTATGCCTGTGTAAATGTTCCGGAATTTGATCTGAATGAGCCTTTTGAACTGAATTCAGGCATGGATGCAGAAGGGATGAGTGAAGAAAAAAAACAGGATCTTCTGAATCAGATGTGGAGAAATCCGTGTCTGAATGATACATATGAACCGGGATCGACTTTTAAGATCATTACGATGGCAGCCGGCCTCGCGGAAGGGGTAGTATCATTGAACGATTCTTTTTACTGCCCGGGATATAAGCTGGTGGAGGATCGGCGAATCCACTGTGCGAACCGAAGAGGCCATGGAGCACAGAATTTTGTGAAAGGTGCGGAAAATTCCTGCAATCCGGTGTTTATTGAGGTGGGATTACGGCTTGGTGTGGATAAGTACTATCGGTATTTTCGACAGTTTGGACTGATGGAAAAGACCGGGATCGATCTTCCGGGAGAGGCGGGAACGATCATGCATCAGGAAGAAAATATGGGAGAAGTGGAACTTGCGACGGTATCGTTTGGACAGTCTTTTCAGATCACACCGATTCGTCTGGCAGCAACTGTGAGTTCCCTGATCAATGGTGGAACGCTGATCACTCCTCATTTTGGAGTGGCGATTGAGTCATCAGATGGAGAAGCAGTAAAGGCGCTGGAATATTCCAATGGCAGAAAGATTCTGGATGGCAAGATCTCTGAAACTGTCCGGTATATCCTGGAGCAGGTAGTTGAGGAGGGATCCGGGCGCAATGCAGCAGTGGAGGGATATCGGATTGGCGGAAAGACTGCAACATCACAGACGCTTCCCAGAAGTGCAAATCGCTATATTTCTTCGTTTCTGGGATTCGCACCGGCAAATGATCCGAAAGTTCTTGCATTGTGTATTATCCATGATCCACAGGGAATTTATTATGGAGGAACGATCGCAGCTCCCGTTGTGAGAAGTATCTTCGAAAATATACTCCCGTATCTGGGAGTTGATAAATCAGACGAAAAGCCTTATAATCAAACGTAATAAAAAACGAAAGAATGATAAGAGGTGTGAGGATGAATATTCAAGTTGTATTCC
>OLPY01001634.1_pt1 | contig 15353 bp, 15 predicted proteins | sample 1672481 | NCBI WGS metagenome assembly OLPY01 (sample SAMEA3136691, study PRJEB25190) | human gut metagenome | biome: human gut; feature: human-associated habitat; material: faeces | place: Austria | collected 2013 | reverse complement strand
AGACAAGCAGAGGAGAAAGAAGCTATGACATTTACTCCCGTCTTCTGAAAGACCGCATTATCTTTCTTGGCGAGGAAGTAAATGATGTAAGTGCAAGCATTATCGTGGCACAGCTTCTGTTTCTTGAGGCAGAGGATCCGAGCAAGGATATTCAGTTATATATCAACAGCCCGGGTGGTTCTGTAACTGCAGGCATGGCTATTTATGATACCATGAAATACATTAAGTGTGATGTTTCTACAATCTGTCTCGGAATGGCAGCCAGCATGGGAGCATTCCTTCTGGCAGGCGGAACAAAGGGCAAGAGATATGCCCTGCCACACTCAACGATCATGATTCATCAGCCGTCAGGCGGAGCACAGGGTCAGGCAACCGAGATTCAGATCGTGGCTGATCACATTGCCCAGACGAAACGGACTTTGAATGAGATCCTGGCAGAAAACACAGGACAGCCTTACGAAGTAGTGGAAAAAGACACAGACCGCGATAATTATATGACTGCTGAAGAAGCAAAGGCATACGGACTGATCGATGGTGTTGTCGAGCATAAATAAAGCAGACAGAAGGAACCTCTTTTCAGGGGGTTCCTTTTGTGCCATATCAAACTGAAAGGAAACGAGAACTATTTATGGCAGAAAAAATGAGAGAAGGAAAAGTCAGATGCTCTTTTTGTCACAAATCTGAGGATCAGGTACGTAAGCTGATCGCAGGACCGGATGGTGTTTTTATCTGTGACGAATGCATTGGTATCTGCTCGGAAATTATGGAAGAGGAACTGGCTCAGTATGATACGGAGGGTGTTTATGATTCAGACATCAACCTTTTAAAACCTGAGGAGATCCATAAGATTCTGGACGATTATGTCATTGGACAGGACGAAGCTAAGAAAGCTCTGTCTGTGGCTGTATATAATCATTACAAGAGAATTACAGCATCCAGAAATCTGGATGTGGAGTTACAGAAAAGCAACATTCTGATGCTTGGACCGACAGGATCCGGTAAGACACTGCTTGCGCAGACACTTGCCAGACTTCTGAATGTACCTTTCGCAATCGCAGATGCAACCACACTTACCGAAGCAGGTTATGTTGGCGAAGATGTTGAGAACATTCTTCTGAAGATCATTCAGGCAGCAGATTATGATATCGAACGTGCGCAGTACGGTATCATCTACATCGATGAGATCGACAAGATCACACGTAAATCCGAGAACGCATCCATCACCAGAGATGTATCCGGTGAAGGTGTACAGCAGGCACTCCTGAAGATTCTTGAAGGTACAGTTGCAAGCGTTCCGCCGCAGGGTGGACGTAAACATCCGCATCAGGAGTTTATCCAGATTGATACCACCAACATCCTGTTTATCTGCGGTGGTGCATTTGACGGTATCGAAAAGACGATTGAAGCACGTCAGGACACCAAGTCCATCGGATTCGGTGCAGATGTTTCTGTACAGGAAGAAAGAAACATCGGAGAAGTCCTGAAGGACGTTATGCCGGAAGACTTTATCAAATATGGCCTGATTCCGGAGTTTATCGGCCGTGTTCCGATTGTAGTTACTTTAGATGGACTGGATGAGGAAGCACTGATCCGTATCCTTAAAGAGCCTAAGAACTCTCTGACCAGACAGTATCACAAATTATTCGAGCTGGATGGAGTAGAGCTTGAATTTGAGGAAGATGCCCTCAAAGAAGTAGCGAGAAAATCTCTGGAGCGTAAGACCGGTGCCAGAGGACTTCGTTCCATCATGGAGAAATCTCTGATGGATCTGATGTACCGTACTCCTTCCGACAATACAATATGTAAGTGCATCATCACAAAAGATGCAGTAGACGGAACCGGAGAACCGGAAGTGGTTCATGGAGAACAGCCTGCCATGCAGCAAAATACCACAAGAAGAAATTCCCGTTCCAGAAAGACAGGAAAGCCGGAGACGGCCTAAAGAAGGGATTGAAAATAGATGAAACAGCCAATCAGCATTCTTCCGGCAATCGCTCTGCGCGGCACAACGATCCTTCCGGAAATGATCGTTCACTTTGATGTGAGCAGAGAACGTTCAATCAAAGCAATAGAGGCGGCAATGCTTCATGATCAGAAGATTTTTCTGGTTACACAGAAGGATCCTGAGATGGAATCTCCGAAGTTATCAGATCTGTATAAGGTGGGAACTGTTGCCTACATCAAGCAGGTAGTAAAACTTCCGCAGGATCTGCTCAGAGTGCTGGTAGAAGGAATTGAACGTGCAGAACTTCTAAGTCTTGATCAGGAGGAGCCGTTTCTGAAAGCAGAAACGGCACTTTTTGAGCCTGACAGTGCGAAATATACGAAATCTCTGAATGAAGCAATGTTCCGGAGTATTCAGGAACTCTTTCAGAGATATTGCATGGAAAGCGGAAAAATCAGCAAAGATCTGGCAGCAAAAATCCTGAACATTGAGGATATCGATCAGCTGATCACACAGGTCTCGGTAAATGTTCCGCTGAGTTATCAGAACAAACAGAAAATCCTCGAGGCAGTCAGCCTTGAAGATCGCTATGAGGTACTTGCTGCAATCCTCACAAATGAGATCGAAGTGTTTCAGGTCGGACACGATCTGCAGCGCAAGCTTAAATCCCGTGTGGATAAGAATCAGAGAGATTATATTCTGCGAGAGCAGCTTAAAGTCATCCGTGAGGAACTGGGAGAGGAAAGTACCAGTGATACCGCGGAAGAATACCGCCAAAAAGTTGGTGAACTTCAGGCTTCTCAGGAAGTTAAAGACAAACTGAACAAAGAAATTGACCGTTTTAAGAGCATGAACAGCAGTGCAGCAGAAAGCAGTGTGCTGAGCACTTATATCGAGACACTTCTTGCGCTTCCGTGGGATAAAAAGTCTGAAGATTCCACAGACTTAAAGAAGGCCTGGGAAATTCTCGAAGAAGGACATTACGGGCTCAAAGATGTCAAGGAACGCATCATGGAATTCCTTGCCGTCCGCAAGCTGACAGGTGGCGGCAAGAGCCCGATCCTCTGTCTTGTAGGCCCTCCGGGAACAGGTAAGACCTCCATCGCGAAGTCTGTAGCAGAGGCATTGAATAAAAAATACGTCCGCATCTGTCTCGGTGGTGTCCGTGATGAGGCGGAGATCCGCGGACACAGAAAGACTTATGTAGGTGCTATGCCGGGACGTATCACGGAAGCACTTTCACAGGCAGGTGTCAGCAATCCGCTGATGCTTCTTGATGAGATTGATAAGACAAGCAGTGACTATAAAGGTGATACTTCTGCAGCACTTCTCGAAGTGCTTGATCCGGAGCAGAACAACCGCTTCAATGACCATTATGTAGAGGTTCCTCAGGATCTTTCCGAAGTATTATTTATTGCGACCGCAAATGATATGGACAGTATTCCGAGACCACTTCTTGACCGTATGGAAGTCATCGAGATCTCAGGTTATACTGAAAACGAAAAAGAACACATTGCGAAAGAGCATCTGATCCCGAAACAGTTGGAAGTAAACGGTATTCCGAAAGGAGCACTGACGATCCAGCAGTCTGCACTTCGCAAGATTATCACACTCTACACCCGCGAGGCAGGTGTGCGTGGACTGGAGCGTAAGATCGGTCAGATCTGCCGTAAGGCGGCTCGTGAGATCATGGAAAATAACCAGAAGAAGATCACGGTCAAAGGCAAAAACCTTGAAGATTTTCTCGGTAAAGCCAGATATAGTTATCTGATGGCAAATAAGAAAGACGAAGTCGGAATTGCCAGAGGACTTGCATGGACACAGGTCGGCGGTGATACACTTCAGATCGAGGTCAATGTCATGCCGGGCAAGGGAGAACTTGTGCTTACCGGACAGCTCGGAGATGTCATGAAAGAATCTGCTCAGGCAGGTATTTCTTACATCCGTTCTGTAGCATCCGATTATGATATTTCGCCGGAATTTTTCCAGGAAAATGATATTCACGTACATATTCCGGAAGGGGCAGTTCCGAAAGACGGACCTTCTGCGGGTATTACCATGGCGACAGCTATGCTTTCTGCGATCATCGGAAGAGAAGTGCGCGCAGATGTAGCAATGACCGGTGAAATCACACTCCGTGGTCATGTACTTCCGATCGGCGGACTGAAAGAAAAACTTCTTGCAGCCAAATACGCCAAGATCAGGCAGGTACTTGTACCGAAGCAGAACAAACCGGATATTCAGGAGATGGACGATGAGATCCTTGATGGTCTGAAAATCTCCTTTGTAGAAAATATGAATGAAGTGCTTCACGAGGCACTTGCGAATTGACAGAAGTAACTTGCAGAGACTTGAACAGTTATCGAAAGAGGACTTTATGGTTATAAAAAGCGCAGTTTTAGATATCGTATGCGGAATCACAAGTAAGATTCCGGATACCGGTTTGCCGGAAGTGGCTTTTGCCGGCAAATCCAACGTCGGCAAATCTTCACTGATCAATGGTCTGATGAACCGGAAGGCACTGGCGCGTACCAGTGCACAGCCGGGCAAGACACAGACGATCAATTTTTATAAGATCAATGATGAATTGGATCTGGTCGATCTTCCGGGATATGGATATGCCCGTGTAACACCGGCAGAAAAAGAAAAATGGGGAAAGATGATCGAGAATTATCTGCATACTTCCCGCAATCTCAAAGCCGTTTTTCTTCTGATCGATATCCGTCATGATCCGTCTGCAAATGACAGACAGATGTATGAATGGATTCTTCATAATGGCTATGAGCCGATAATTATTGCAACGAAACTGGATAAACTGAAACGCAGTCAGGTTCAGAAGAATCTGAAGGCGATAAGAGAAGGCCTTCAGTTAAGAAAAGGAACAACTGTGATTCCGTATTCTGCTGAGACAAAGCAGGGAAGAGATGAAATCTGGGAACTGATCGAATCTCTGACCGGTGGCGAACCTTCCGAGGAAGCCTGAAAGGACTAAAAAGATGGGAATCATCAAAGCGGCAAAACTTGCATTTGACTATTTGAGATATGATGAAGATGGAAATGTCGAAGATACGCAGAGAGCGGTTGACGGCGTTGACCTTGATATACAACCGGGTGAATTTGTTGCAGTGCTTGGACATAACGGCTCAGGCAAATCTACGTTTGCTAAGCACATCAATGCGTTGTTGCTCCCGACAGAGGGAACCATCTGGATCGACGGAATCGACACGGCGAAAGAGCCGGAACTCTGGAAGATACGGCAAAAAGCAGGTATGGTATTTCAGAATCCGGATAACCAGATCATTGGTACCGTGGTTGAGGAAGATGTGGGATTCGGACCGGAAAATATGGGGATATCTACAGGAGATATCTGGAAACGTGTGGATGAAAGCCTTGCAAAGACAGGAATGACTGCATATCGTCATCATTCACCGAATAAGCTTTCCGGCGGACAGAAGCAGCGTGTGGCGATCGCAGGTGTCATGGCGATGCGTCCGCAGTGTATCGTTCTGGATGAACCGACTGCCATGCTGGATCCGAACGGACGAAAAGAAGTACTGGAAGCAGTTCATCAGCTGAATCGTCAGGAAAATGTGACGGTCGTTCTGATCACACACTACATGGAAGAAGTGATCGATGCCGATCGTGTGGTTGTCATGGATGGCGGTCATGTCGTGATGGAGGGAACTCCGAAGGAGATCTTTTCACAGGTGGAGACACTGAAGAAATATCGTCTGGATGTGCCGCAGGTAACGCTGCTTGCACATGAACTGAAACAGTCCGGTGTAGACATTCCGGATGGAATCCTTACTACGGAAGAGTTGGTAAATGCCTTATGTCAATAGAACTGAAAAACGTAACTTACACATACAGCCCGGGAACTTCTTATGAGATCCACGCACTGAAAGACATTAATCTGAACATTCCGGATGGACAGTTTATCGGTGTGATTGGACATACAGGAAGCGGGAAATCTACATTGATCCAGCATCTGAACGCATTGATTAAGCCGACTTCCGGCACAGTATCATACAATGGTGAGGATGTCTGGGCAGAAAACTACAACAGAAGAGCACTTCGAAGTGAAGTCGGACTTGTTTTCCAGTATCCGGAACATCAGCTTTTTGAGAGCGATGTTCTTTCGGATGTCTGCTATGGACCGATGAATCAGGGCAAAAGCAGAGAAGAAGCTGAGGAAGAAGCAAGAAAAGCACTTCTTCAGGTAGGCTTCAAAGAAAAAAATTTTGACAAATCTCCATTTGATCTGTCCGGCGGACAGAAAAAGCGTGTGGCGATCGCCGGTGTTCTTGCAATGAATCCGAAGATCCTGATTCTGGATGAGCCGACTGCAGGACTTGATCCGAAGGGAAGGGATGAGATCCTTGACCAGATTGCAGAACTTCATAAAGCCCGTGGAATCACGATCATTCTGGTTTCACATAGCATGGAAGACGTTGCGAAATATGTAGAACGTCTGATAGTGGTAAATCACGGTAAGATTGCATTTGACGATACTCCGAAAAAGGTTTTTGCGCATTACAAAGAGCTGGAAGAGATGGGACTTGCAGCACCGCAGATCACCTATATCATGCATGCTTTGAAAGAAAAAGGACTTCCGGTAGATCCTTCTGATACAACTGTTGAGGAAGCGAGAGCGGATATCCTGCGTGCGCTTAAGGAAATGAACTCTCCTTTACTGAAAGGAGGGGTTCTGAATGATTAGAGATATTACAATCGGACAGTATTATCCGGCAAAGTCCCCGATCCATAAGCTGGATCCACGAACAAAACTTGCCGGTACACTGATTTTTATTATATCAGTATTTTTATTTCATACTGTAGTCGGATATGCGGTAGCAACCGTATTTCTGGCAGGAATGATATTGATTTCCACAGTTCCAGTGAAGTTTATCTTCAAGGGACTGAAAGCAATCTTTATGATCCTGCTGATCACAATGGTGTTTAATATTCTTCTGACACCGGGTGAGGCGATCGTTAGGCTTGGAATTTTCAAGATCACAAAAGAAGGTATTTCAATGGCAGTTCGCATGGCAATACGACTGATCTATCTGGTAATCGGCTCCTCGCTTATGACACTGACGACTACCCCGAATCAGCTGACCGACGGACTGGAAAAAAGCCTTCGTCCACTGAATAAGATCCATGTTCCGGTACATGAGATCGCAATGATGATGTCGATTGCACTTCGTTTTATTCCTATTCTTCTCGAAGAAACGGACAAGATCATGAAAGCACAGATCGCGCGAGGCGCAGATTTTGAAAACGGAAATCTGATCCAGAAAGTAAAAAACATGGTACCGCTTCTGGTGCCGCTGTTTATTTCTGCTTTCCGCCGTGCGAATGATCTTGCAATGGCGATGGAAGCACGGTGTTATCACGGGGGCGATAACCGTACCCAGATGAAACCGCTGAAATATAAGAAACGAGACCATATTGCATACCTGATCCTGTTTGCATATCTTGCAGTAGCGATCGGATTTCGTATGGCCGGTTTATAAATAAGGATGGTTCTTGCTGTAAAAGGCGGGAGCCATTTTTACCATAAATGGAGGATAAGATGAAAAGAGTTGGACTTGTAGTTGCCTATGACGGAACGAATTACAGTGGATGGCAGATTCAGCCAAACGGAATCACGATTCAGGGTGTGCTTAACGATACACTTTCTGACCTTCTTGGAGAAAAAATTGAGATCATGGGTGCAAGCCGTACCGACGCGGGTGTCCATGCACTCGGAAACGTAGCTGTGTTTGATACGAATACACGCATTCCGGGAGAAAAGATTTCCTATGCACTGAATCAGAGACTGCCGGAAGATATCCGTATTCAGTTATCAGAAGAAGTGGAACCGGATTTTCATCCGCGATACTGCGACAGTGAAAAAACATATGAATACCGGATACTGAACCGTAAATTCCCGGTGCCGACAGAGCGTTTGTATTCTTATTTTTATCATTATACACTTGATGTAGATAAGATGCGGGAAGCAACCTCTTATCTGATCGGACGACATGATTTTGCAAGTTTCTGTGGAACAGGTGCGCAGGTAAAATCCACAGTCCGTACCATTACAGGAATTGATGTGTGGAGAGACGGTGACATTGTGACGATTCGTGTAAAGGGAGAGGGATTTCTTTACAACATGGTCCGCATCATTGCAGGAACACTGATTCAGGTCGGAAACGGACAGTATCCTCCGGAGCGTGTAAAGAAAATCCTCGATGCCTGTGACCGCTCTGTATCCGGACCGACCGCGCCGGCACACGGGCTGACGCTGATGGGAATTGAATTTTTTGACTGAAAATGAAATTTAATTATTATATGCATTGAAAGAAGACGGATTTTATGTCCGTCTTTTTTGCGTTTTTATGTATGTGGTTATAACCACGTCTTTATAGTGAGATGTATATTATATTGGATTCACAAAGAAACTATACAGAGAAACCATAAGGAGGTTTAACCATGGATAAAAAAGAAAATAAGATGTTTTGCTTTCAGTGTCAGGAAACTGCAGGCTGCAGCGGATGTACAGTATCAGGGGTATGTGGAAAGAAACCGGATGTTGCAGCCATGCAGGATCTGCTGGTCTATGTGACAAAAGGCATTTCAGCAGTGACCACACAGCTTCGAAGCGAAGGAAAAGAAATAGATGATAATATCAATCATCAAATTATTGTAAATCTGTTTACAACGATCACAAATGCAAATTTTGATAAAGAATCTATCATTACACGAATCAAAGAAACGCTGGAGATCAAAGAAGAACTTCTGAAAAAAGTCGAAAACAGAGATGATCTCCCGGAAGCTGCATTCTGGAACGGTACAGAAGATACTTTTGAAGATAAAGCTTCGCACGTAGGAATTCTTGCCACAGAGAATGAAGATATCAGAAGTCTTCGAGAACTGATCACCTACGGTCTGAAAGGACTGGCAGCCTATGCGAAACATGCAGCAGCACTTGCATATACGGATGAGGAGATCGACGCGTTTCTCCAGAAAGCACTTGCGGTAACAACGGATGATGCTCTCTCGGCAGAAGAACTTATTGCATTGACTCTCGAGACAGGAAATTTCGGCGTTCGTGTGATGGAACTTCTTGACAAGGCTAATACAGCAGCTTACGGAAATCCTGAGATCACAAAAGTCAATATCGGAGTCGGCAAAAATCCGGGTATCCTTGTTTCGGGACATGACCTGCATGATTTGGAAATGCTTCTTGAACAGACGCAGGGAACGGGTGTGGATATCTACACTCATTCCGAAATGCTTCCGGCGCATTACTATCCGGCGTTCAAAAAATATCCGAATTTTATCGGAAATTATGGAAATGCATGGTGGAAACAGAAAGAGGAGTTTGAGAGTTTCCATGGTCCGATCCTGATGACAACGAACTGCATCGTTCCGCCAAAGGACAGCTACAAAGACCGTATGTATACGACGGGTGCAGCTTCTTATCCGGGATGCACCCATATTCCGGGCGGTGTCGGAGAAGAAAAAGATTTTTCAGAAATCATTGCTAAGGCGAAGCAGTGTCAGGCGCCGGAAGAGATTGAACATGGTGAGATCATCGGTGGGTTTGCACATGCGCAGGTCTTCGCGCTGGCAGATAAGATCGTAGAAGCAGTAAAATCCGGAGCAATCCGCAAATTTGTCGTAATGGCAGGCTGCGACGGACGTGCAAAGTCCCGAAATTATTATACTGATTTTGCAAAAGGACTGCCGAAAGATACTGTAATTCTTACTGCAGGATGTGCAAAATATAAATACAATAAGCTGAATCTCGGAGATATCGGTGGCATTCCGAGAGTTCTGGATGCAGGACAGTGCAACGATTCCTATTCACTTGCAGTCATTGCACTGAAACTGAAAGAAATTTTTGAACTGAACGATATCAATGAGCTTCCAATCGTCTACAATATTGCGTGGTATGAGCAGAAAGCGGTCATCGTCCTTCTGGCGCTTCTCGCGCTTGGAGTCAAAAATATCCATCTCGGACCGACACTGCCGGCATTCCTTTCTCCGAATGTGGCAAAGATTCTGGTAGATAACTTCGGAATCAGTGGAATCGGGACAGTAGAAGAGGATCTTGCAAACCTGATTGGATAAAGAAAGAACTGCTTTGAAAGGCTGTAATGTTTTTGCCATCGAAGTGATCCAGTTTGTGATGAACGGACAGTTAAACTTTATGCTCCAGCATTTCAAAAACTTCCTTGGCGCAGCACCGGAGGAAGAAGCAACTGTATTATTTACACTGTTTGTACTGTTCCAGTTGTTCAATGCATTCAACTGCCGTGAACTGGACGATACACCGATGTGCAAGAATCTTCTGAAAAACAAACTGATGCTCGGTGTATTCCTTCTGGTACTGATCCTGCAGATAATCATCACTCAGTTTGGTGCTGCTGTATTTGAAACAGTTCCTCTTTCTGTGGGAATGTGGGGAAAAATGCTCCTGACTGCTTTTACCGTTATCATTCTGAATGAAGGAGTAAAAGCAGTAAAGAGACTGTTCAGACGTAAATAAAGAAAAGTAATTGCATGTCAGAGAAATAAATCAGAGACATTTATATGCAATGATCGTTACCGTGCCTTTGCCGGGGTAGCGTTTCATTGCATATTTTTTAGGAAAAGCTTCGATCAGTTCCGGTAATTTGACATAACCATAAGTACGTGCATCGAAATCCGGCTTCGCACGTTTGATGTACTGGCCGGCAGAGCTTACATTGACGTAACCATCATCGTCCTGATATTTGTCCCAGGCGATACGAAGAAGCTTGTGAATTCCTTTGAGTTCTTTGGCTTCTTTTGCCTTACGGCGTTCTTCGGCAGTTCCCTGTGCGTTTTGCTTTGTGCTTCCTGACTGTTTCTGAACGGCGGCAGTCTGCGTATCCGTATCTTTGCTTAAGTTTTCAAGATAGACAAATTCATCACAGGCATTGCGGAAAGGCTCCGGCGTTTTTTTCTCACCGACTCCCATAACGAAGACTCCGGATTCACGAAGTTTGATCGCGAGAGGCGTGTAGTCACTGTCACTTGCGACAATGACAAAGGCATCGTAAATGCCGCTGTGGAGAAGATCAAGTGTATCAATAACGAGTGCCATGTCTGTCGCATTTTTGCCGGCAACATAGTCAAACTGCTGTTCCGCTTTGATTGCAAGACGTTTTAATTCATTTTCCCAGTTTTTGAGAGAACCTTTGCGCCAGTTACCGTAAGCACGTTTGACGACGATACGGCCATTTGTTGAGATTTCCTGTATAACAGATTCCAGTTTGGAAAGCTGTGTATTATCAGCATCTATCAGCATTGCAATATTTTTGAGATTTTTCATAGAAATAAGTCTCCTCGTAATATGTAAACATTATTAATAGAACTATATCATTTTCTAAAATCTTTTTCCAGATGGATTCCGGGGAAATCTGGATTTATTCACAGAAATGTGGTAAGATCGAGAGAATACAGACAGGGGGAATCTATATGATTACATTTTTGGCATCGCTTTTTATTAAAGAGCGCCATAATTACAGTTCACCGGCAGTCCGGCAGGCATATGGCGTTTTAAGTGGTGCAGTCGGAATTGGACTGAATATTCTGCTTTTTCTTGGCAAATGGATTGCAGGAACGGTGAGTGGTTCTATTGCTATTACGGCAGATGCGTTTAACAACCTGTCGGATGCGGGCTCTTCGATCATTACGTTAATCGGTTTTCGGCTTTCCGGACAGGAGCCTGATCCGGAGCATCCATTCGGACATGGCAGGATGGAATATATTTCCGGACTTCTGGTATCGGTAGCGATACTTGTCATGGGATTCGAACTCATCTGGTCATCACTTGGTAAACTGCGTTCCCCGGAACCGATTGAGAGCAGTGCACTGGTATGTGTGATTCTGATCGCATCCATTCTTGTGAAAGTATATATGTTTTTTTATAATCGTTCACTGAGTAAAAAACTGGATAGTGCAGCAATGAAAGCAACATCTGTTGACAGTTTGAGCGACACTGTGGCAACGACACTTGTTCTGATCGCCACACTGATCAGCAAATATACGGGACTGCTTCTTGATGGCTGGTTCGGAATCCTGGTAGGATGCTTTATTCTTTATACAGGTGGTTCTACACTGAAAGAAACCATTGACCTTCTTATCGGACAGCCGCCGAAGCAGGAATTTATCAATCAAATTCGTGAAATCGTTCTGGGACATTCGATGGTTCATGGTGTACATGATCTGATCGTTCATGATTATGGTCCGGGACGTGTGATGATCTCACTTCACGCAGAAGTGGATGTGAACGGAAATATTCAGGATATCCACGAACAGATCGATCATATTGAACATGAACTGCAGGAAAAACTGCATTGTTCCGCAACGATCCATATGGATCCGATTGTGACAGATGATGAGGAAGTTCTTGCGATGAAGGCAAAAGTAGAAGAGATGGTACATTTTCTGGATGAATCCTTCAGTATGCATGATTTCCGAATGGTAAAAGGTTCGACCAGAACAAATCTGATCTTTGATGTGGAGGTTCCAAGAAAAACTTCCTATACAGACAACGAAATCGTGAATTGGCTGAAAGAGCGGATACACGAACTGCCGGGAAGCAAGTATTTCGCGGTGATACAGATTGATCATGAATACTATTAAGTAAAGAAATTGACAGATAAAAATAATCTGGTATAATTAAATAATCGAGATGTTATTTAGTGCGCTAACATGAGAAACCGCACCTTGAAAGGAAACGACAGAGAACTTCAAAGATGAAGATGGTTGTTGTTTCCTTTTTTGCTGCACGCGTATAGTGGAAGTGCCGGTAACATGTCCGCTGATTTTATCAGGGCTCGAACGAGAGAGGAGAAAAGGAGAAACTAAATGGAAACAAAAGAAAAAAACACTGCAACACCGTATGATCTTGACGGTAAGCCACCGCTGAAACTTGCGATTCCGCTTGGATTACAGCATGTTCTGGCAATGTTTGTCGGAAACCTGACCCCACTTCTGATCATCACAGGAGTCTGTGGTATCGAATCAGGAAGTGCCCTGCAGGTAGCGCTTTTGCAGAATGCCATGCTGGTAGCAGGTATCGTTACATTGATTCAGATCTACACGATCGGACCTGTTGGTGGTAAACTTCCGATCGTTATGGGAACAAGTTCCGGATTTATCGGTGTCTGCAAAAGCGTGGCAGTTACGATGGGAAGCGGAGTTGCCGGTTATGGAGCAATTTTGGCAGCCAGCTTTATCGGTGGTCTGTTTGAAACTGTACTTGGAGGTTTCTTAAAGCCACTGCGTAAATTTTTCCCTGCAGTTGTAACTGGTACAGTTGTACTGTCTATCGGACTTTCACTGATTTCTGTCGGAATCGGTTCTTTCGGCGGTGGAAGTACAGCACCGGATTATGGTTCCCTCGAAAATCTTTTTGTAGGTACTGTAGTTCTGGTTGTAATCATAGCACTGAAACACGGAACAAAAGGATTCACCAGTTTTTCATCGATTTTGCTGGGTATTATTGTAGGGTATATTCTTGTATCCATCATGGCAATGGTGTTGCCGACTACTTTTACATATACCGATGAAACAGGTGCCGTCGTTGAAGCAACAAAGTCCTGGGTAGTCAACTGGAGTAAGGTGGCAGACGCATCCTGGTTTGCAATTCCGAAGATCATGCCGGTCAAATGGGTATTTGATGCAAAAGCAATTGTTCCGATCTGTATCATGTTTGTCGTTACCGCTGTTGAAACAGTTGGTGATATTTCCGGTATTACAGAGGGCGGTCTTGGACGTGAGGCTACTGACAAAGAGCTTTCCGGTGGTGTTATGTGTGATGGTCTCGGATCTTCTTTTGCGGCACTGCTTGGTGTTCTTCCGAATACTTCTTTTAGCCAGAACGTTGGTCTGGTTGCCATGAATAAGGTCGTGAACCGTTATTCAATCGGAATCGGCGGTATTTTCCTGATCGCATGTGGTCTGTTTCCGAAGCTTGCCGCTCTGATTTCCATTATGCCGCAGAGTGTACTGGGCGGCGCAGCGGTTATGATGTTCTCATCAATCGTAATCAGTGGTATTCAGCTTATCACAAAATGGCCACTGTCTCCGAGAAATGTGACGATTGTGTCTGTTGCACTTGGTGTTGGCTATGGACTTGGCTCCAACTCAGCTGTACTTGCACAGCTTCCGGAAAGTATTAATCTGATCTTTGGTGGTTCAGGTATCGTGCCGGCGGCATTGTTCGCGATCATTCTGAATATCATCCTTCCGAAAGATGAAAAGACGGAAGTGGAGATGGCAGAAGAGATACTGGCAAATGAAAAAGCAAAAGAGAAAAAGTAAATAAAAGAGAGTAGTTTATGAGAACGGGCAGGGATGAGTGTGAAAACTTGTGCCTGCCTTTTATATACAGAAAGTCTCGCAAGGTTTCCTGTATGGCTTTTGTATATAATTTGGCAGGGGAATGTTTCTCAGACATTCCTGGTAGTTGAATCAAAAATAGTATAATAAAACACCACTGATCGGTGGTGTTAAAAAAGCTATATTTGCTAAACCAAAGAATTATTGGTGGGTGTGCCCCTTCCCACATTTCTTTTGACCCATAGGGTGTGTAGCAGCACAATCTCTACTTCAATAATTCTTTGGGTAAAGCCTTTATATTTTATGTATACTATATCGCATTTATTCTTTTTTGTAAAGTAAGCGGTTCTTTTCGATAAGTTTCTTTAAGTTTTTATCTCGTATTCTGTAGAATGTCATTACAGAATTTTTTAGATTGTTATCATCTGTTTCCAAAACGACACGGACAACAACATTAAGATTGGTTTCAGGAAGTTTTTTTACCATAAAAACAGTTCCGCAGTGTTTTAAATCTTTTATAATCAGATCGGGAGATATAACACTTTCACGCCCGTATTTTTCAAATAAATTATAATCTTCTGGATGACGTTCTTTGATATGAGAGATGCGTTCGTTTGTCACAATGATTTCATCAGTCTGGATCTTTACGAATTCTTTTGTAAGAACTTGTATATCTATATTTCCAAGGCTTTGTATTTCTGTCATTATGTGATCTTTTTCTCAGAATTATGTCCTTTCTGCGTTATTCTATTATTAATGATAACATAAAAAATGAATTCTTGCATGGCTTATGTATATAATTTGGCAGGGAAAGGCATCCTATTCCGCAGTAAAAAGATCCCTCTACGCGGAGATACTGTACACTACAGGTGATGACGGCAGTTTCTTTTGCACTCACAAAAATAGTCATTAGAGGAGCTGCAAAAATGCAGACAATAGCAGAAATAATTATACAGAAAATAAAACTGAGCAGGAAGGATTCCTTTGTTCTTTTGCGGATACGATCTTTTTTACCGGCACCGTAGTTCTGTGCAATAAAAGTAGA
>OLPY01001631.1_pt1 | contig 15382 bp, 12 predicted proteins | sample 1672481 | NCBI WGS metagenome assembly OLPY01 (sample SAMEA3136691, study PRJEB25190) | human gut metagenome | biome: human gut; feature: human-associated habitat; material: faeces | place: Austria | collected 2013 | reverse complement strand
CGCCCCGCACCCCGCCGCCCTGGCCGATCACGAAAGGAGCCGAAGCCGATGGCGATCTACCATCTGTCCGTCTCCAACGTGAGCCGCGCGAGCGGTTCCAGGGCCACGGCCACGCTCTCGTACATCACCGGCAAGCGGGTGCATGACGAGCGGCGCGGCGAGACCTACGACTACGGGCGCAAGGAGCGCGTGCTGCGCGTCGGCACCCTGCTGCCGGAGGGCGCGCCGGCCGAGTTCGCCGACCCCGCCGTGCTGTTCAACGCGGTCGAGCTGCACGAGACCGGACGGACGGCGAGGCCGGCCAAGAAGATCGTGGTGGCCCTGCCGCGCGAGTTCACCCCCAGGCAGCGCGTGCAGGCGCTGGAGGAGTACATCCGCGAGAACCTGAACGCGGACGGCTACGCGGCCACCTACGCCATCCACGACGACGGGCGGGGCAACAACCCGCACGCGCACATCCTCGTCGCCAACCGGCAGATCGACCCGGCCACGGGCGGCTGGGCCAGGCTCAAGCAGCGCATGGAGTACGTGCTGGACGAGCGGGGAGAGCGGGTGCCGCTGATCGACCCCGAGACCGGCAGGCAGAAGACCGACAAGCGGGGCCGCAGGCAGTGGAAGCGCACGAGCGTGTCCCTGAACCCGCTCGACCGGAAGGCCAAGCTCAAGGCCCTGCGCGAATCCTGGGCGAACACCTGCAACGCGCGGCTGGACGAGACCGCGAGAATCGACCACAGGAGCCTCGAAGACCAGGGCAGCGACCTCGAACCCACCATCCACGAGGGATACGCCGCCAGGGCCATCGAACGGGCCGGAGGCGTCAGCGAGAGGTGCCAGACCAACCGTGAGATCAGGCGCAGCAACAGCCTGCTGACCGCCATCCGCACCGAACTCGGCCGGATATTCGACCGCCTGGGCGAGCTGTTCGCCGCCAAGATCAGGCAGCTGCGCCAACGCCAGGCGAGGCCGGAACCGGCCAGGGAGCCGAACTGGCGCTACTTCGAGGGCGACGCGCGCCGCCAGCTCGAAGCCGACAAGGCCGACCACACGGCCGCGATCCGCGGAAAACTCATGGACGCGAGGGCCGACGTGGGGAACCGGGAGGAGTGGTGGAGGAGCCACGGCACCGAGGAGCACGAGGCCGCCAAGCAGATCATCGACGTGGCGCGGGCGGCCTCGCGCGAGGCCAGGGACGCGAACATCTTCAAGCGCGGCAGGCTGCTGCGGAACGCCGAGCAGGTGGCCGGAGAGCAGTCCGAGAGGCTGCGCGGGGCGGTGCCGTGGCTCGAAGACGCCGACATCCCGGCCGACTGGGACCAGGCCAACAGGTTCCGCATGAGGACCACCAAGGCCATCTACGACCACGACATGCAGCCGAGGACCAGGCTCGTGGCCGAACTGGAGAGGCGGCTCGAACAGGCCGAACGGGCCGAGAGCGAACGGCCAAGCCCCGAACAGGTGAAGGCCCTCGCACTGCGTATGGCCGAACAACGCGCGCAGGCGGAGAACCCGACGCAGGACACGAAACGGCCCGCACCGTCCGGCGACGAGCCGCTGGACCTCAGCGAGCCCGAGGACTGGGGAGAGGCCAGCCCGTTCGAATCACGCCAGGCCCCCAGGACCAAGGCCGACCTGCTCAACGAGATCAGACAGCGCACGGACAGGCTCACAGGCCAGCGGGAGGCCGAACAGCGGCAGATCGACCCATGGAGCGCGCAACCGCCCCAGAGGCGCGGACACGGCCGCTAGAACAGCTTTCCGGCGTTCTGCGCATGATGTTCGCGGTTGCGAGCGTCAAACGCGCAGAAACGGCATTCCCCGGCCTCCACGGTGCCGTCGAAGTGGTCACGCGCGGCCGTCACGTCGAACAGCTCAGTGGTCGTGAACACCTCGCCGTACCCGGCGACGCTCGTCCAATGGCCCGCATCCTCCGCCTTCCTCGCCTCCACGGGCCTGGCGTCGATCACCGGAGGGGTCTCGCGGGCGAACGTGAACACGAACCCCGACAGCCTGCGTTTCACGTACTGGCGCTCGATCTTCAGTCCAAGGAGTGGCCCACACTCCTCGATAATCGGCTTGAGGACTCGTTTGTTGAGATCTCTCACTTGCTCGGCTGTGGATTTGGGAACGCTGAGCAGTCGGCAGAACTCGTCGCGGCTGATCTTCCAGATTCCGGAGCTGCGGTATTGTTTGGCCCTGCGGTAGAACTCCTTGGCGTACTTGCTTTTGAGGTCGGCGAACTCGGCCAGCTCGAAGCGCGTGAACTGGCTGGTCAGGTCGTTGAGCAGGAACGCGAACTCCTCGTTGACCCCAACCGCGAGGGTCGCCTCCTGCGGGTCGGTAACGAACTTCGTGAACAGCGCGAACTGGATGATCTTGCCCGAATCCTCGAACATGTAGTTCAACGCCAGCAGCCGCGCGTTCGTCTGCACGATCTTGTCGGCCAGCTGCCTGTTGGTCAGGTTCTTCCTCAGCCGCATGAGGCCGCGCAGCTCCTCGAACGAGAACTCCACCGTGGCCGTGCCCTTCTCCCTCACCCTTGAGGCGATCGCCATGAGCACGTCCAGGTGCACGGCGTCGAACTTCTTCAGTGCCACGTTGTTGAACTGGTTGCTGAACTTCACGATCTCATTGGACATGGCCTTAGCATAGCTCCTATGGGGGACTCAAATTAAGTTAGTCCACAAATAATTTGAGTCCCCACCTTGATCAAAAAGGAGACACATTTTAGCAACGTCCCCGGTTCGCTCCCTTTTTGTCCCCGGTTCGCTCCCTTTTTGTCCCCGGTTCGCTCCCTTTTTGTCCCCGGTTCGCTCCCTTTTTGTCCCCAGTAACATCCTCTGAGCCCAATGTTTCCAAGGGCTGCGGAGGGCCTAAAAGAATGTAAAAAGATTTTAAAAGATTTAAAAAGGGCGCACGGCGCCTTTTTTCGGACGTCAGATCAGGCCATCGGAGGGTGTTTGGGGAGTCCTGCGTTCGGGGTTGACCGGCTCGTATGAGGGTGGCTGGTATCCGCTTGGCCCGTCGTCCGCCCAGAGGTCGCTGATCTCGCCGTCCCTTCTGCCCCATTCCTCGCTCAGCGCCTCGTACACCAGGTCGTGCAGGTTCCAGTTCATGCCATCGCTGGTCCTGACGTTGTGTTCCAGGGCCTTGGCGACGGTGGCCCTGAGGTCCTCGCGGCTCGTGTAGTTGCCCATCACGTCGGTAGAGCACATGGCTTCCACCAGGGAGCCGAGCTGCACGAGGCGGGCGATGTGTTCCTTGGCCCTCTCGTCGCCTCCCTCGAAGCCGGCGGCCGACTCGGCCATCGCGCCGACCTCGATCAGGCGCTTGGTTCGGGCCTTGCGTTCGCGTTCCCTGCGCCGCGCCTTGAGGTCGTCCTCGCGGGCCTTGAGCTGGGCCTGCCTCTCCTGCAGGGACTTGATCTGCTCATCCAGGCTCTTCACCATCGAAACGGCTCCTTACATGGTCTGCATCATCCGTATGGTGATATGATTCTACCAGCAAGGAAATCCCTAATCAAAGATTAGGGCGCACTTACATGTTACCGGTGGTAACATTCAGCGTAAGCGCGCTCTCCCGAGGGGCCACTCCGTGGGGGCCAAGCGTGCGCCGCTTGGATCCGCGCCCCGTCCCGGCGGGGTGCCGGCCACCTCCCCGGTGGAGGGCCAACGGGCCTCCCGGCCCTTTGGATTCCCGGAAAGGAGTACAGTCCCGTGGCGATCTACTCGTTGCACGTGTCGAACGTGAGCCGTGCCGCCGGCTCCAGCGCCGTCGCCTCCTGCTCGTACATCACCTCGCGTCGGATGCGCGACGAGCGCACCGGCGAGGCGTTCAACGGGTTCGGCCGCAGGGAGCGCGTCGAGCATGTATGCACGATGCTGCCCGAGGGCGCGCCCGGCGAGTACCTCGACCCGGAGCGTTTGTTCAACGCCGTCGAGATGGCCGAGAAACGTTCCGACGCGAGGCCCGCGAAGAAGATCATGGTCGCCCTGCCCCGCGAGTTCGACGCCCGCGAACGCTTCCGCGCACTGGAGGACTTCATCTCATGGAACATCACGGCCAACGGCTACGCCTGCACGTACGCCATCCACACCGACAAGGACGGACGTAACCCCCACGCGCACATCCTCGTCGCCAACCGGCGCATCGACCCGAAGACCGGCAGATGGGCGGCGAAGAGCCGCAGCGAGTTCGCGTTGGACGCCAACGGCCGGCGCATCCCCGTCATCGACCCCGACACCGGACGGCAGAAGATCGGCGCCAGAAACCGCAAGGTCTGGAAGCGCGTCAACGTGAGCAACAACCCCTTGGACTCCAAGGAGTTCCTCGAAAGGCTCAGGCGCGAGTGGGCCGACTCCTGCAACGCCCTGCTCCCCGGATACGCCGTCATCGACCATCGGAGCTTCAAGGCGCGGGGCATCGAACGCATCCCCACCATCCACGAGGGATACGCCAGCCGCGAGATGGAGAAACGCGGCGGCAGGGGCGACCTGTGCGAGGAGAACCGGCGCATCCAGGCCCTGAACCGGCTCCTCGACGCGCTTAGGGCCATGATCGGGCGGCTCTCCGACCAAGCGCAAGGCATCCTGACGGCCGTCAAACGCCGTCAACGGCCCTCAGGCGCGCCACAGGCCCCTTCAAGCCCTGAACCGGCCGAAAGGCCACAGGAACGCCCGCAGGCTCGTGAAACGCCGCCACAGGCCCCGCAGGAACCCCCGAAGCCCATCAGGACGAAAAAGGCGCTCACCGACAGGTTCAAGACACGGCTTGACGAGCGGCTGGCCGAAAACGAACGCAAACAGGCCGAAAAACAGGCCGAACCCGACATGGAGGAGACATGGGACCTCTCCGACCCCGCCGACCCGCTCAACATCGGCATGGGCTGGGGCACGGGAGGCCACGGACTCGGCCTGTGAGAACGCCGGGAACGCAAAGGGCCGGCATCCGAAGACACCGGCCCGAAATTTAGAAAGACATCCTTACCAGCGGGTAACGGATACGCCGTCGACGCCAGAGCCGTCTGCCGTGGCGATGCGCATCCACGGACCAGCTGCGACAGGGGTGTATGTAACTCCATTGATTGCGAAGGTGATCTGTCCCGACTTATTGCCGGTCGTATAGCTGTTGCGATACGGCCAGGACCCCGTTGCCGTTCCGGTGCCTGCAAACTGCATGTCACCCAAAGCGTTCCCGCCAGCCCAGCATCCAGCATTGGAATCAGCGCATCCACGCGAGACAGTTACCGAATAATCTTCAGCCTCGCTCGGCGGCAGCACGTCCACCAATTCGCCGTTGCTGGAATCAAAGAGAATCGTTGTGCCAGGTTCGCCGACAATCATGTCCCCGCCCGACGGAGTGGTGGTAAGTTCATAGAACGACTCGTCAGTGGTTTCTTGAGCAGATGCCACCGGGACTGCCGTCGACAGGAGCGCCAGCAGAGTCATTGGAACCACTGCCATCTTCAAATGCTTGGTACGTAACATTTTTGCCCCCCTTGATTAGGTATGCCAGACGTGCGTCTGACAAGGAAATTATAGCTCTTGGACCTTGGATTGAACAGACCAGTAATGCAAAGGGTTGGTGTTTGAAGACGCCGGCCCCGCATCCGAAGACGCGGGGCCACGGCCCAATCAAAGGGGATGGCGGGTAACCCATCCCGCCGGCATCGGCCATCCCCGAAAAGTCATGCATGCCCGCCTGATCGTAAGGGGGAAGTTAGCAGCGCCTCCGCCGGCGTTTCCATCTTAGCCGATACGATTGGCGTCGTCGATGGACGTCTTGTAGCAGGGACGAAAACCGACCGCCCGGCATCCGCCGGGCGACGCTGCCGCGCCAGTCGCGGCGCGGCCCGAACGAAAGGCGCAGCACATGCGCATGGGTAACAAGGGGCCGCACGGCCGGCCCTGGATATGGCTGATGGCGGTCATCGTCATCTGCCTCGCTCCCGTGATGGATCCCATCGCGGCCGACATCACCGTGACGGCCCTGGCCGTCTGGGCGATGGCATCCAGCCGCCGTTGACGGCGCAACCTGCCGCGGGTCGGAGCCCGCGGCAGGCCCCTTGTTCAGAAAAGAGTCGGCTCGATACCAGGCTCCATCCGATCATCGGGCATGGCCTGTGAATCATGGCTGCGTCTGGCCACCTCGAATGGTGTCAGACCATCGTGGGCCGCCTTATACGCATCCAGTTCAGCCCTGGCTCGTTCCGCCGCAAGTTCACCGCGCTCGATCTTGATTTGCTGATGGCGGTCATCGCCGTCTGTCTCGCACCGGCGGTGCATCCCATCGCCGCGGACATCATCCTCACGGCCCTGGCCGTCTGGGCGATGAGAAACAGCCGCTAAACGGCACCCGGCCCGTCCGAGCGCAAGCCCGGACGGGCTTTCACATACCATCACGCAGCACTCGGCCAGTCGGAGACATACCCCTCGGCACCGGCGAATCCATGACCGCCGTGCGCGTCGAGGAACGCCTGAGTATCAGGGTCGAGCGCCGGTCCCTCGCCCGGCACCGACAGATCGGGCACGGGCGTCTTCGACACGTCCCTGAGCGACTTCCTCGCCTCATCGGTCACCACGGAGCCGGACAGCTCCACGCGCGGAGCGGGAGCGCCGCCGGGTACCTTCTCCGGGTCAAATTCAAATTCGAACCCGACAAGGGAAGCGCGGCCACGTCCCGGCTTCTTCTTCAGGTACTTGCGATGCACCTTCAGATTCAGCAGAGGTCCCAACTCCTCCTCAATCGGCTTAAGAACATACTTGTTGATTTCGCTCGGCCGATACGATTTGGGTACGTCGAGCAGTCGGCGGAAGTCCTCAAGGCTGACCTTCCACACACCGGTTTGTCGGTACTGCTTGAGCCTCCTGTAGCACTCCTTGGCGTAGCTGGAGCGCAGGGCCGTGAACTCGGCCAGCTCGAAGCGGGTGAACTGCGAGGTGAGGTCGTTAAGCAGGAACGAGAAGCGCGAGTTCACCGATACGGTGAGTGTGCGTTTGGTCGGGCTGGTGACGAAGCCTGCGAACAGGGCGAACTGGATGATGTCGTGCTCTTCGTTCTGGAACTCGAAGTTGAGCGCGAGCAGGCGACGGTTCACATTGGCAATCTGCTTGGCGAACTCATCGTTGGTCATGTTCCTCTGAAGTCCGGCCAGCCGCTTCAATTCTTCGAACGTGAACGCCACCTCGTCCGTGCCCTTGTCCCGCACGCGAGACGCGATGGCCATCAGCAAATCAAGATCGAGCGCGGTGAACTTGCGCAGCGCCTGATTGTTGAACTGGTTCGAGTACTTCACGATCTCATCGGACATGACTGCATTCTACCATAAAAACGAGATTTTTATATTTTCTACCCTTTATTCTCCCAAAACCTCGTTTTTATTCCTCAAAAGCGTCCTTTATTCTCCCAAAACCTCCCCTAAATAATTCCCAAAATCTCCCCTTTAATCTCCCATTTTCTCCCCTTTAATAGTGCGTTTCCCCTACTGCCGTAAGGCCTGCGGGGAGTCTAAAAGAGTACAAAAGATTCTATAAAAAGGGGCTCCGCCCCGATGAAGAGAAGAAACCGACTCAGTTCCAAGGCTGCTGCTGCCATTGCTGTGGCTGTTGGAATCCGGGCTGGTAGCCATAGCCCGGCTGCTCCTGTATCTGAGGCTCTTGGGGCAGGTCACGAACCTGTTCCCGCAGCTCACCCGCCGACTCAGCGCTGGGGAGCCTCACGCCCGCGTCAGAGGCCCATGCGCGCAGTTCGGCGGCATGGGCCTTGAGCATGTCCAGCAGCCTTTGCCGGTTGCCCTCGTCGTTCCAGACGCCCTCGTCGTAGCCAAGCACGCCCTCGTTGGAGAGGATGCCGCCCAGCCGGATGATCAGATGGGTGCGCCGCTTGCGCGCCTTGGCGTTCTCCCTAGCCACGATGCGCTGTTTGCGCGCCCTGAGCTGCTTCATCCGGCGCTCGATGTCGGCCATCTGCTCCTCGACGCTCCTGGTCATCGGTTCCTCCCTGCGTTCCGTCGGTTATCAATCAGGACGCTAGACCCCACGGCAGCACGGCACGGGGCACGGCGTCTACACACCAAACCTAAACCCGGAAGAACGGAGCCGGTTTGGACATCCAAGCCGCGAGGGCGAAGCGTTCATCAATGCCGAACGTGCCGCCCCCGCCGATTTCCGCGCGCATGACGGCCACGGGAGGGAAACACCGACCGGAAAAGCCTCTTCGCAAGCTGCCGCAGCTTGCGAAGAGCAGCCGAGAGGATCAGCCTTGCCGCAGTCTCAGGAAACTCCCCGTAAATCAATCCCATGAATCGCCAAGCCCATTGCATAAGAGCATCAGAAAATTCGTCCATGCACCGCTCTATGCGTCGACCGACACGCCGGTAACGGAACCATCCCCGCAAGGTCAGGTGGAAGTCCCTCAATTTCATTGAGGGCGCACTTACATGTTACCGGTGGTAACATTCAGCGTAAGCGCGCTCTCCCGAGGGGCCACTCCGTGGGGGCCAAGCGTGCGCCGCTTGGATCCGCGCCCCGTCCCGGCGGGGTGCCGGCCACCTCCCCGGTGGAGGGCCAACGGGCCTCCCGGCCCTTTGGATTCCCGGAAAGGAGTACAGTCCCGTGGCGATCTACTCGTTGCACGTGTCGAACGTGAGCCGTGCCGCCGGCTCCAGCGCCGTCGCCTCCTGCTCGTACATCACCTCGCGTCGGATGCGCGACGAGCGCACCGGCGAGGCGTTCAACGGGTTCGGCCGCAGGGAGCGCGTCGAGCATGTATGCACGATGCTGCCCGAGGGCGCGCCCGGCGAGTACCTCGACCCGGAGCGTTTGTTCAACGCCGTCGAGATGGCCGAGAAACGTTCCGACGCGAGGCCCGCGAAGAAGATCATGGTCGCCCTGCCCCGCGAGTTCGACGCCCGCGAACGCTTCCGCGCACTGGAGGACTTCATCTCATGGAACATCACGGCCAACGGCTACGCCTGCACGTACGCCATCCACACCGACAAGGACGGACGTAACCCCCACGCGCACATCCTCGTCGCCAACCGGCGCATCGACCCGAAGACCGGCAGATGGGCGGCGAAGAGCCGCAGCGAGTTCGCGTTGGACGCCAACGGCCGGCGCATCCCCGTCATCGACCCCGACACCGGACGGCAGAAGATCGGCGCCAGAAACCGCAAGGTCTGGAAGCGCGTCAACGTGAGCAACAACCCCTTGGACTCCAAGGAGTTCCTCGAAAGGCTCAGGCGCGAGTGGGCCGACTCCTGCAACGCCCTGCTCCCCGGATACGCCGTCATCGACCATCGGAGCTTCAAGGCGCGGGGCATCGAACGCATCCCCACCATCCACGAGGGATACGCCAGCCGCGAGATGGAGAAACGCGGCGGCAGGGGCGACCTGTGCGAGGAGAACCGGCGCATCCAGGCCCTGAACCGGCTCCTCGACGCGCTTAGGGCCATGATCGGGCGGCTCTCCGACCAAGCGCAAGGCATCCTGACGGCCGTCAAACGCCGTCAACGGCCCTCAGGCGCGCCACAGGCCCCTTCAAGCCCTGAACCGGCCGAAAGGCCACAGGAACGCCCGCAGGCTCGTGAAACGCCGCCACAGGCCCCGCAGGAACCCCCGAAGCCCATCAGGACGAAAAAGGCGCTCACCGACAGGTTCAAGACACGGCTTGACGAGCGGCTGGCCGAAAACGAACGCAAACAGGCCGAAAAACAGGCCGAACCCGACATGGAGGAGACATGGGACCTCTCCGACCCCGCCGACCCGCTCAACATCGGCATGGGCTGGGGCACGGGAGGCCACGGACTCGGCCTGTGAGAACGCCGGGAACGCAAAGGGCCGGCATCCGAAGACACCGGCCCGAAATTTAGAAAGACATCCTTACCAGCGGGTAACGGATACGCCGTCGACGCCAGAGCCGTCTGCCGTGGCGATGCGCATCCACGGACCAGCTGCGACAGGGGTGTATGTAACTCCATTGATTGCGAAGGTGATCTGTCCCGACTTATTGCCGGTCGTATAGCTGTTGCGATACGGCCAGGACCCCGTTGCCGTTCCGGTGCCTGCAAACTGCATGTCACCCAAAGCGTTCCCGCCAGCCCAGCATCCAGCATTGGAATCAGCGCATCCACGCGAGACAGTTACCGAATAATCTTCAGCCTCGCTCGGCGGCAGCACGTCCACCAATTCGCCGTTGCTGGAATCAAAGAGAATCGTTGTGCCAGGTTCGCCGACAATCATGTCCCCGCCCGACGGAGTGGTGGTAAGTTCATAGAACGACTCGTCAGTGGTTTCTTGAGCAGATGCCACCGGGACTGCCGTCGACAGGAGCGCCAGCAGAGTCATTGGAACCACTGCCATCTTCAAATGCTTGGTACGTAACATTTTTGCCCCCCTTGATTAGGTATGCCAGACGTGCGTCTGACAAGGAAATTATAGCTCTTGGACCTTGGATTGAACAGACCAGTAATGCAAAGGGTTGGTGTTTGAAGACGCCGGCCCCGCATCCGAAGACGCGGGGCCACGGCCCAATCAAAGGGGATGGCGGGTAACCCATCCCGCCGGCATCGGCCATCCCCGAAAAGTCATGCATGCCCGCCTGATCGTAAGGGGGAAGTTAGCAGCGCCTCCGCCGGCGTTTCCATCTTAGCCGATACGATTGGCGTCGTCGATGGACGTCTTGTAGCAGGGACGAAAACCGACCGCCCGGCATCCGCCGGGCGACGCTGCCGCGCCAGTCGCGGCGCGGCCCGAACGAAAGGCGCAGCACATGCGCATGGGTAACAAGGGGCCGCACGGCCGGCCCTGGATATGGCTGATGGCGGTCATCGTCATCTGCCTCGCTCCCGTGATGGATCCCATCGCGGCCGACATCACCGTGACGGCCCTGGCCGTCTGGGCGATGGCATCCAGCCGCCGTTGACGGCGCAACCTGCCGCGGGTCGGAGCCCGCGGCAGGCCCCTTGTTCAGAAAAGAGTCGGCTCGATACCAGGCTCCATCCGATCATCGGGCATGGCCTGTGAATCATGGCTGCGTCTGGCCACCTCGAATGGTGTCAGACCATCGTGGGCCGCCTTATACGCATCCAGTTCAGCCCTGGCTCGTTCCGCCGCAAGTTCACCGCGCTCGATCTTGATTTGCTGATGGCGGTCATCGCCGTCTGTCTCGCACCGGCGGTGCATCCCATCGCCGCGGACATCATCCTCACGGCCCTGGCCGTCTGGGCGATGAGAAACAGCCGCTAAACGGCACCCGGCCCGTCCGAGCGCAAGCCCGGACGGGCTTTCACATACCATCACGCAGCACTCGGCCAGTCGGAGACATACCCCTCGGCACCGGCGAATCCATGACCGCCGTGCGCGTCGAGGAACGCCTGAGTATCAGGGTCGAGCGCCGGTCCCTCGCCCGGCACCGACAGATCGGGCACGGGCGTCTTCGACACGTCCCTGAGCGACTTCCTCGCCTCATCGGTCACCACGGAGCCGGACAGCTCCACGCGCGGAGCGGGAGCGCCGCCGGGTACCTTCTCCGGGTCAAATTCAAATTCGAACCCGACAAGGGAAGCGCGGCCACGTCCCGGCTTCTTCTTCAGGTACTTGCGATGCACCTTCAGATTCAGCAGAGGTCCCAACTCCTCCTCAATCGGCTTAAGAACATACTTGTTGATTTCGCTCGGCCGATACGATTTGGGTACGTCGAGCAGTCGGCGGAAGTCCTCAAGGCTGACCTTCCACACACCGGTTTGTCGGTACTGCTTGAGCCTCCTGTAGCACTCCTTGGCGTAGCTGGAGCGCAGGGCCGTGAACTCGGCCAGCTCGAAGCGGGTGAACTGCGAGGTGAGGTCGTTAAGCAGGAACGAGAAGCGCGAGTTCACCGATACGGTGAGTGTGCGTTTGGTCGGGCTGGTGACGAAGCCTGCGAACAGGGCGAACTGGATGATGTCGTGCTCTTCGTTCTGGAACTCGAAGTTGAGCGCGAGCAGGCGACGGTTCACATTGGCAATCTGCTTGGCGAACTCATCGTTGGTCATGTTCCTCTGAAGTCCGGCCAGCCGCTTCAATTCTTCGAACGTGAACGCCACCTCGTCCGTGCCCTTGTCCCGCACGCGAGACGCGATGGCCATCAGCAAATCAAGATCGAGCGCGGTGAACTTGCGCAGCGCCTGATTGTTGAACTGGTTCGAGTACTTCACGATCTCATCGGACATGACTGCATTCTACCATAAAAACGAGATTTTTATATTTTCTACCCTTTATTCTCCCAAAACCTCGTTTTTATTCCTCAAAAGCGTCCTTTATTCTCCCAAAACCTCCCCTAAATAATTCCCAAAATCTCCCCTTTAATCTCCCATTTTCTCCCCTTTAATAGTGCGTTTCCCCTACTGCCGTAAGGCCTGCGGGGAGTCTAAAAGAGTACAAAAGATTCTATAAAAAGGGGCTCCGCCCCGATGAAGAGAAGAAACCGACTCAGTTCCAAGGCTGCTGCTGCCATTGCTGTGGCTGTTGGAATCCGGGCTGGTAGCCATAGCCCGGCTGCTCCTGTATCTGAGGCTCTTGGGGCAGGTCACGAACCTGTTCCCGCAGCTCACCCGCCGACTCAGCGCTGGGGAGCCTCACGCCCGCGTCAGAGGCCCATGCGCGCAGTTCGGCGGCATGGGCCTTGAGCATGTCCAGCAGCCTTTGCCGGTTGCCCTCGTCGTTCCAGACGCCCTCGTCGTAGCCAAGCACGCCCTCGTTGGAGAGGATGCCGCCCAGCCGGATGATCAGATGGGTGCGCCGCTTGCGCGCCTTGGCGTTCTCCCTAGCCACGATGCGCTGTTTGCGCGCCCTGAGCTGCTTCATCCGGCGCTCGATGTCGGCCATCTGCTCCTCGACGCTCCTGGTCATCGGTTCCTCCCTGCGTTCCGTCGGTTATCAATCAGGACGCTAGACCCCACGGCAGCACGGCACGGGGCACGGCGTCTACACACCAAACCTAAACCCGGAAGAACGGAGCCGGTTTGGACATCCAAGCCGCGAGGGCGAAGCGTTCATCAATGCCGAACGTGCCGCCCCCGCCGATTTCCGCGCGCATGACGGCCACGGGAGGGAAACACCGACCGGAAAAGCCTCTTCGCAAGCTGCCGCAGCTTGCGAAGAGCAGCCGAGAGGATCAGCCTTGCCGCAGTCTCAGGAAACTCCCCGTAAATCAATCCCATGAATCGCCAAGCCCATTGCATAAGAGCATCAGAAAATTCGTCCATGCACCGCTCTATGCGTCGACCGACACGCCGGTAACGGAACCATCCCCGCAAGGACCTCAGGGCCACCAAGGCCATCCACGACCACGACATGCAGCCGAGGACCGGCCTCGTGGACGAACTGGAGAGGCGGCTCGAACAGGCCGAGCGGGCCGAGGGCGAGAAGCCAAGCCCCGAACAGGTGAAGGCCCTCGCACTGCGCATGGCCGAACAGCGTGAACGGGCGGCGGAGGACCCGACGCAGGACATGAACCGACCCGAGCCGTCCGGTGACGAGCCGTTGGACCTGAGAGAGCCCGAGGACCTGGGGGAGAGCGGCCCGTTCGAGGAGCGAAGCGCCCCCAGGACCAAGGCCGACCTGCTCAGGGAGATCAGGCAGCGCGCAGACAGGCGCACAGGCCAGCAGGAGGCCGAACAGCGGCAGATCGACCCATGGCAGGCGCAACCGCCCCAGAGGCGCGGACACGGCCGCTAGAACAGCCTTGAGGCGATCGCCATGAGCACGTCCAGGTGCACGGCGTCGAACTTCTTCAGCGCGACGTTGTTGAACTGGTTGCTGAACTTCACGATCTCATTGGACATGACTCCATCGCGTGCATCAGCATGCTCCCGCCGCGCCTGGCCCGTTCCTCGGCCACGGCCTTCAGGTTCTCCTCGCGCCGCCGCTCCGCCTCGGCCCTCTCGTCGGCCCTGGCGGCGTCTCTGAGGGACTTTCTGGCCGCGTCCGCCACCACACCCGGGGACAGCTCCACACGGGGCGCAGAGACGCCGCCAGGCACCTTCTCGGGGTCGAACTCGAACTCGAAGCCCACCAGCTGTGATCGTCCTCGTCCGGCGGCCACTTTTGCGAACTTGCGATGCACTTTTAAGTTCATCAGAGGCTTCAGCTCATCCTCAATCGGCTTGATAACCCTGCTGTTTATGTGCGAAATTCGATATGAATCTGGGATATCGAGCAAACGGCGAAATTCCGCCAAACTGACCTTCCATACTCCCGTCTGCCTGAACTGCTTCAGACGGCGATACGTCTCCTTCGCGTAGCTGGACTTCAAGGCCGTGAACTCGGCCAATTCGAAGCGCGTGAACTGCGACGTGAGGTCGTTGAGCAGGAACGAGAAGCGCGGGTTGACCGCGACCAATAGTTTCCTGGTCTTCCAATCGGTCTCGAAGCCGGAAAACAGCGTGAACTGCACCGTCCTGCTGTCATCCTGGAACCGGAACCGACAGGCGAGCAACCGGTCGTTGACCTCGACGATTCGTGCCGCCAGCTCCTTGTCGGTGAGGTTCTTCTTGACGTGAGCCAACCGGCGGAGTTCCTCGAAAGTGAAAGTGACCTCATCGATTTCCTTATCTCGCACCCTTGCCGCGATGGCCATCAGCAGATCCAGGTCAAGCGCCGTGAAGCGGCGTAATGCCTGAGCGTTGAACTGGTTCGAATATCTGACGATCTCGTTGGACATGGTTCCACCGTACCACAAAAAGAAACATAAATAAATTTTGTGTCCTTAATCTCCCATTTTGTGTCCTCAATAATTCCCTTTTTGTGTCCTTAATCTCCCAAAAAGTTGTCTTTAATGTCTCGATTCCCCTACTGCCAACTGCTTTCTCGGGAGTCTAAAAGATATTAAAAGATTCTTATAAAAGGGCGCAAGCGCCAAAAAAGAAAAAAATCACCTCAGATCAAGCACCAGAGGACAGCACAGAGACACCTCCATGACCGGACAAACCGAATCAGTCGAACAGCGGCACGTCCACGGCCCTGGCCGCGTCCGGACTAGTACAAAGTTTATTTATTTACTAGTTCGCTCCCCTTTTGTACTAAGTACCGTCCGAAACCCGTTGGGAGAGTAGGGCTGCGGAGGGCCTAAAAGAATATAAAAAGATTTTAAAAGATTTAAAAAGGGCGCACGGCGCCTTTTTTCGGACGTCAGATCAGGCCATCGGAGGGCGTCTGGGCGGTCCTGCGTTCGGGGTTGACCGGCTCGTATGAGGGCGGCTGGTATCCGTCCGGCCCGTGGTTCTCCCATGGGTCGTCGTCCTCGCCGTCCCTTTTGCGCCATTCCTCGCTCAGCGCCTCGTAGACGAGGTCCTGGAGGTTCCAGTTCATGCCATCGCTGGTCCTGACGTTGTGTTCCAGGGCCTTGGCGA
>OLPY01001628.1_pt1 | contig 15396 bp, 12 predicted proteins | sample 1672481 | NCBI WGS metagenome assembly OLPY01 (sample SAMEA3136691, study PRJEB25190) | human gut metagenome | biome: human gut; feature: human-associated habitat; material: faeces | place: Austria | collected 2013 | reverse complement strand
CGAGCTAGTGGCGTGCGGAAGGTTTCCATCCTGTGGGTCGTTTTCGCGCTTGAGCAGGGAAGACGAAGAACGCATCGACGAGGCGCTCTTGCTTGCCGGCGTGTCTGAGCTACGCGATCGTTCGCTGCGCAGCTTGTCGGGCGGGCAGCGGCAGCGCGTGCGCATGGCTATGGTGTTAGCGCAAGATACGCCGATCGTGCTGTTTGACGAACCAACGTCGTTCATGGACGTGGCGGCGTGTTTCGATATGGTGCGACTGATTCGCCAGGTTCGGCAGCGCGGCAAGACAGTCGTTGCGGTGATTCATGATTTGAACCTGGCGCTTTCGGTTGCCGACCAGGTATTCGTGATGGAGCGAGGACGCTTAGCTGCGCAGGGCGAACCGACGGATGGCTGCGTTCGTGCTGCTATCGAGCAGTCCTTTGGCGTGCGCTTGGAGCACGTGCAGACAAATTACGGCACAGCCTGGGTTCCTTTCGAGTCGCGTGAATGAATCTGTCTCCGTAGCGTTCTAACTTGTCATCTTTTACAGGAGGCGAGCTAGAACGCTACGGAGACATTGGCTCATATGGTTGTGGATTGTCGTGCGACAGTGATATTCTTGCCGTGTTCAAGAAAGGCGGGCGCATGACATTTAGCGGGCTGATAGCGGTATATCTATTCCTGGGTGGAACATCAGCGGGCGCATATGCCGTGTTGGCTGTGTTGGATGTTGCGAGCAACATGTCGACATGGAATAGGCATGATGAGCGTAATAGGGCTTCTCATGCGCCGAAAAGTTTGTGTGAATCAACATATCAACGCATAAGGAGAATCGTGTATGGCGCGACGCTCTGCATTTTGATGCTGGGAGTGTTGTGTCTGATCGCTGATTTAGGTCGACCGGATGCGTTTTATTACTTGTTGCTATATCCAACAAGCAGTTTGATTTCGATTGGTGCGCTCGCGTTGTCGCTGTTGATGGGAAGTGCGTTGGCGGCTTTCTGCGATGCGGCGTTTTCGCTGGGAGCGCACGTGCGGCGTGCGCTGTGGGTCCTGAAAGCCGTGGGCATCCCCGTCGCGTTCGTGGTTATGGCATACACGGGAATGCTGCTGAAAAGCGTTGTCGCTGTGAAATTCTGGCAGACGATGTGGCTACCGGTGCTATTCGTTCTGTCTGCGCTTTCGTGCGGCTGTGCGGTGATAATGCTTGCTCTATGCTCATGTGAGGATCGGCGGGCCGTGCGGCAATGGGATGTCAAATTACTGCGCTTTGATTTCGTGTTCGTGGTGCTCGAGCTCCTCGTGACGATACTGGTGTTTGCAAGCCTTGCCCCGGTAGCGAGCGCCGATGTGCTGACAGGTAGACATTCGCAGCTGTTTTGGGGCGGCTTTGTCTTATGTGCGCTACTATTACCGATAGTGATTGAAGTGTTTTCCCTGATGAGCGGGCGACATTTGAGTGCTCCGGCAACGGCGTTCGCGTCGGTGCTCGTGCTTGTCGGAGGGCTATGCTTGCGATTGGTAGTGGTGGCTGCAGGTGTGCAGCCCTTGGTGTGAGACGGAAAGATTACGCGTGAAAGCGATAAAGGAAACGCCTTCGTTCGCATTTGACGAAAACAGCGACTTACCGCTGTGGGTTCAGCTGCGAAACCGAATGGCATACCTCATTACATCGGGTTTTTATAAACCGGGCGACAAATTGCCCACGGTGCGTAAGTACGCTGCCGATTTGCGCATTGCATACAACACGGTAAGCAAAGCGTACATGGGGTTGGAGCGCGATGGGTATGTGACGACGGTTCGGGGCAGTGGCGTGTTCGTGAATGAACCGGGCGACAATCAAAAAGGGGATGCGCAGGTCAATGCGCTCGCCGAAGATTTCATCAAAAGCTGCCTGGAGCAAGGGATGGCGTATGAAGACATCCCGAAACTGGTGTCTGCGTGTGTGAGGAGGATGAAAAGGGCCCATGAAAACCAGAAATAACGGCGAGAGGCTCGTTCCGGGGCAAAAAGATACGTATCGACGTTCTGAGATGGAATTCGGTGTTGCAGCCGACGCGTATCGCTCCGACCCTACGAAAAGAGCGACGCGAAATGGCGCTGTGATGATAACGATAGCCCTGGCTATCGTTGCATTTGCGTTGATGTTGGGAGCATCCGTGGCCTTGGCGTCCGGTTTGACGCTTACGGGTATTCTGCTTTCCGCAGTAGTTGGCCTTGCTGTGCTTTCGTCGGTGCACGTCTGCATGGATTGGGAGCGTGCCGTGATCATGCGCCTGGGTCGATTTAACCGGCTTGCGGGCCCGGGTTTGTTTTTCACCGTCCCATTGTTTGAATTCTGCACGTTGCGCGTTGACCAGCGCATGAATGCAACTCCGTTTGGCGCCGAAGAGGCGCTGACTAGTGATTTGGTGCCGCTTGACGTCGATGCCGTGCTGTTTTGGGTGGTTTGGGATCCCGAAAAGGCTTGTACCGAGGTCGAGGATTATCACTTTGCCGTAGCGCTTTCCGCGCAAACGGCATTGCGCGATGCCATCGGTCGTGCATCGTTGTCGAATGTGGTTATGCGTCGTCATCAGCTTGATCAGGAACTGCGTGAGGCTGTTGAGGAAAAGGTATCCGATTGGGGCATCTCTATCGTTTCGGTTGAAGTGCGCGACCTGATCATCCCTAAAGAGCTGCAGGGGGTTATGTCGTTGGAGGCTCAGGCGGAATGTCGCAAGAGCGCACGTATCACGCTTATGGAAGCGGAGCGCGACGTTTCCGAAATCCTTGATGAGGTTGCGCAAACGTATAACCATGATGAGGTGGCGCTTGCGCTGCGCAAGCTGCATTTGACGTACGAGGGCATGCAGGATAACGACAGTACGCTCGTGGTACCAAGCGCATATAGCGAGGGCTTTAACGTAAAAGCCGATGAAAGCAAATCGCTGTAACTCCTTACTTACTTTCTTGGCCTGCTTGGTTGGGGCTGGCTGTGTGACGGCGTGTGCGACAGTTATGTAAGAAAAGATCGGGGGTCTGTTGTCCGACGGGCGGTATCTAAGGTGCAAATTACCAGGTCGATTACGCTTTTAGCTGACAGGTTGAGATAATTATTGTTCTCAAAATAGAATAAATACACTATAAAATTGTCGTGCGACACTATTGATTGTCGCACGACAATTTTGCTATAACGGCTCATGGAGGGTGTCAGCTGATTTCCGACAATCATATTCAGCCTCTTGCTTTCTTCGTGCGTATTCGCATATCTCGCGGAAAAAGCAGGAGAACGCAGAACGCGCGGGCGAGGTGTGTTTTGCGAGAGGCGCGTCCTACTGCGGGCGCAAGGAAATAGAGGAGGGAAACATGGGTCTCGAATCCCTGTTTGCATTCACGCTGCTGGGAGGTATGGCTGCGGGTGCGTACGTGTTTGAAACGTGCTTTGCCCGTAAGCGCTCGGGCAATCGCCCCTGGCTTTTGCCCCTGGTCGTAGTTGCTTTGTTCGCCATCGGCATGATTGCCGCTTCTACGCATGTGCAGAGCATCCCGCGTGCAATGGGCTCGTTGACAAGCGGAACCGTTAACTTTGCGTCTGGCATGGTGCGCGAGGTTGCCGTTTCCGGCGTGTTCTTCGTGCTGGCTCTTATCGACATGATCATCGCGTTCGTGAAAAAGGACAGCCCCTTTGCGCTGCGCGTGGTGACGGCCGTGGTTGCCGTGGCATGCATGGTGCTTATGGGCACCGCGTACACCGACGTGTTCGGTAATCCCGTTTGGACGAACGCCCCGGCAACGGTGCTGAGCTTCGTGGCGGGCGATCTTGCCATGGGTCTTGGTCTGTGCGCTGCGCTTGGCGTCGCGAATTTGTCCGAAAAGCCCGTTGCATACACGATGGTTGCTGTTGACGTGGTGCTGGCCATTGGTCTGGCGCTTGAGGTCATGGCGTTCTCGGCTGCTGGCGCAAGCCCGGCTATGCAGGTGGTCGGCCTGGTGGTTGCGCCTGTCGCTTCTGCTGTGTTGACGCTGCTGGCTTCCAAATTCGCAAACAAGCAGACGCTTGCGATCGTCGTGTGCGCTGCTCTGATCGTCGGCGTCGCCGTCGCCCGTTACGCGTTTTACGCGACGTGCGCGCTGTAGGGAACGAAGGGGGATACAACCGTGAATTCCAATAACATTTCCCGTCGTGGTTTCCTGGGTGCTTCCGCCGTCGTCATGGCGGGTGTGGCCGGCCTGACCGCAACTGGTTGCTCTGCGGAATCAAGTCTCGAGGCCGTCGACAAGCACGAGCTGCCTGTCGATCCGGCAAAGGGCGGCGAATGGATTTCCGCAGCCTGCTGGCATAACTGCGGTGGTCGCTGCATGAACAAGGTCATGGTCAAGGACGGCGCCGTTGTTCGTCAGAAGACTGATGACACGCACGAGGATTCCATTGAGTATCCGCAGCAGCGCGGTTGCGTGCGCGGTAAAACCCAGCAGCAGCAGTGCTTCGGCGCTGACCGTATTCTTCATCCGCTCAAGCGCAAGGGTTGGCAGCCTGGCGGTGGCGAGAAGTCCAACGGCCAGATGCGTGGCAAGGACGAGTGGGAAGTCATCAGCTGGGACGAAGCTATTAAGCTTGCATCCGAGGAAATCAAGCGCATTTCCGACGAGTACGGCCCCACGGGTTTTTATTGCAAGGCGAACAACACCACGCTCAATGTCCTTTCCGGTTACGTGCGCGGATGGGATACCACGTCGCATGGCACGTATACGCTTGACGTGACGAAGATGGGTCTTCCGACTACGGACTGCGGTACGGGTGATGCGGATACGGCAAACGATCGCTTTGACCTTGAAAACGCCGAGTACATTATCATGTGGTCGTCCAATCCTGCTTGGTCTGCCGCCGGTACGCCTATCAACTATTGGATGGCTGCGCGCGACAAGGGCACCAAGTTCGTATCCATCGACCCGCTGTACAACGCGTCCGCCCAGATGCTTGATGCTGAGTGGGTTCCCGTTCGCACCGGCACGGACATGGCGCTTATGTTCGCTATTGCCTATGAAATGCTTCGCCTTGACGAGGAAAAGGGAGGCATCATCGATTGGGACTTCATCCATAAGTACACGGTTGGTTTCGACTCCGAGAGCATGCCTGAGGATAAGACCATCGATGAGAACCTTAAGGACTACATCCTTGGCAAGTACGACGGCACGCCTAAGACGCCGGAATGGGCAGAGCCGATCTGCGGCGTGAAGCCTGAGCAGGTCACCGAGCTGGCTCAGATTATGGCAAAGAGCAACAAGGTCATGATTCTGCACAACTATGGTATGGCTCGCTGCAACGGTGCCGAAATGCTGCCGCAGCTGTTGATCGCCTTGGGCGCCATGGGCGGTCATATGGGCAAGTCCGGTCATGCAACGGCTAGCGCATATCACGCAAACGCCGGCAATGGCGGTGCTCGACTGATTTCCGCCGGTGCCGCAAAGATGCCGAAGACGACCAATCCGGTTACCACGGGCGTTCGCCAGCCTCAGATGTATGAGATCATCAAGAATGGCGGCGGCCACACGCAGGACGTTTCCAATGCGTACGGCTCCTTCCACAAGCCTAATCCTACGGAGCTTGGTCCCATCAAGTGCATCTATCATATGACCGATGCCGTCCTGCAGACGTCTTTGAACCAGAAAGAGGGCATCGAGGCCCACCGCGCGGTTGACTTCGTGTTGACGTTGGCGCAGTTCATGACCACGAACGCTCGCTATTCCGACATCATTTTGCCGGTTACGACCGAGTGGGAGCGTTGCGGCGGTTTCGGCGACTACAACAACCGTGAATACCTGCCGTTCTACACTCGCGTGACGCAGCCGCTTGGCGAGGCGAAGACCGACCAGGAAATCGGCGAGCTGCTGATTGCGGGCGTCGGCAAGGATCCCAAGCTTGCTTATGGCAAGACCGAGGATCAGCAGCTGTACGAGAAGATTGCCGGCTGCAAGGTCATGGGCGATGACGGTAAAATGAAGACGTTGGTCACGCTGACGGCCGATGATATCAAAAGCCTCAACGCCGAAGGCACGCCGCAGGAAGGCATCATCACGTTGAAGGAGCTGAAGGAAAACGGCGGTTATCAGTTCCCGCGCAAGCGCGGTGACAAGCACGGCCACATCGGCTACCAGAAGTTCGTCGATGATCCTGAGGCAAACCCGTTGAAGAGCAAGTCGGGCAAGCTGGAGATTTACTGCCAGGCTCGCTACGACCTGATGGCGTCGTTCGGCTTCCCTGGAATCGAACAGTACAAGCCGTACCCGACCTATGTCGTTCCGTGCACGGGCTACGAGTCCACGTTCAAGGACGGTAAAATCGGCGGCGAAAAGGGCGAGTATCCGTTCCTGATGTTCAACCCGCACTACCTGCGTCGTTCGCATACCGTGTTCGACAACTGCCCGTGGCTGCGCGAGGCGTGGGCAAACCCGGTGTTCCTGGCTCGTAGCGATGCGGAGAGCCTGGGCATCAAAGACGGTGACACGGTGCTGCTGAGCTCGCCGTATGGCAAGGGCCTGCGCAACGCTGCCGTTATGGACGTGTTGATGCCTGGCATGGTCGGCGTGCCCCATGGCGCATGGGTTGACGTCGATGAAGAGACCGGCATCGATATGGCTGGCTCCGACAACTATCTGATCGGTAGCGAGTACAGTGGCATGGGCGTGTCTGGTTACAACAACCAGATCTGCAATGTCGAGAAGTACACCGGCGCTCCGCTTGGCCGCGACTGCGACAAGCCGGCTCGCTGGAGTGCAAACTAGAGCTGCGGAAGAGGAGAGTGAATCATGAGCGTTGGATTCTATTTGGACCAAAGCCGCTGCACTGGTTGCCGCGCTTGTCAGGTTGTGTGCAAGGACAAGAACCGTCTTGAGGTTGGCACGCTGTATCGCGAGGCGCATTCCTACACGGTTGGCGAGTTCCCGAAGGTACAGGGCTTTAGCTACACGTTTAGCTGCAATCACTGCGAGGACCCTGTTTGCCTGAAGAATTGCCCGACGGGCGCCATTTACAAGGCTGCCGACGGCACGGTGATTCAGGATCAGAGCAAGTGCATCGGCTGTCGCATGTGTGTGATGAGCTGCCCGTATGGCCAGCCGAAGTACTTCCCGGAAAAGGGTGTTTCCGGTAAGTGCGACGGCTGCTATGGCCTGCGTCAAGAGGGCTCCCAGCCTGCTTGCGTGGCTGGCTGCCCGAACCGTGCGCTTGATTTTGGCGACATGGATGAGCTGCGCGCGAAGTATGGTAGCGACTTGGATAACGGTAGCATCGTGGTGCTGCCCTCGCCCGAGGAAACGCATCCGAACGTCTTGATTAAGGCGAAGGACTGCGCGTTTAGCCAGGAAGCGCGTGAGCTGACCTGGTAATAGGTTGATTGCCGCCGCATCGCGCTGTTTGCTCGATGCGGCGGTTTTGTTTCAGGTTCGTTGTGTCGCGCCCTGGATGGCGACGGCGCAGAAGGAGCGGGGATGGACAGCAAAGACGAGGAAAAACGCATTGCCATGACGCTGGCACGCCGTGCGTATTTATATGGCGCCTTTCATGTGGTGTTCGGCGACGGAGTGCATGAGGCGTCAGCTGCGCAGCTTTTCGGCGAGAACACGGCAAGCGCGTTGGCGTGGCTTGCCGGTAAGGTGGCCGCTGATGAGGGGCTTTCAGAGAAGAGCGTGGGCCTTTCCCTCCGCACGATGACCGAGTGCGTTGCCGAAGCGGTTGCGTGCGTGGGTGAACATAGCGAAGGGGATGCGGTTTCCAAGGCGACAGCGGCCATGGAAGAAGATTTCCCCAAGTTGTTTCAGGTTCCTGGCGATAGCTACGTTCGTCCCTGGGAGTCTCCGTATACCAGTACCGACGGCATGCTGTTCAGGGGAAGCACGCTTGATGTTCGGTCGTTCTATCATCAGGCGGGTTTCAGGCTGCAGACCGAGCAGCATTTTCCCGACGATCATGTTTCCGCGATGATGGATTTTATGGCGCGTATGAGTCAGTGCGTTTATGAGGCGTATGCTGACGGACGCGATGAGGATGCGGCGAAGACGCTTCGTACCCAGAGCGACTTTCTGCGAAATCATGTGCTGACGTGGGTCGATGCGTTTGCTGATGAGGTGATTCGCAAAGATATCCGTGCGTATTACGCTGCGTTTGCAGGTGCTATGGCGGCGTTTGCGCATGTTGACGCTGCGCATGTTGAGAAGTTGGCGGCGGAGCTTTCGGCTGAGTAGCGTTTTGCTTTAAGGGGGGGGATTTGTGGATATTCGCGAGTATGCACAGGCGTTTGATCAGGTTGAGCACGACTATGAGGATGCGGTTGCTGCGTTTGGAATCCCCTTTGAGGTGGCGGAGTCGTGCCCGCGCAAGCGGCGTTCGCAAACGGCGGCGATGTGTGGTTGCCATTGCGAAAACGGCGGCGGGTCACTATGGCATGGATGGATTTCACCGGCATGCTTGGCGTGCCGCACGGGCGAGCGCACGGCTACGTTTTTCGTTGATTTGCGTTGCACGCGACATTGCTATTTCTGCTTCAACCCGAATCAGGATCGCTACGAGTACTTCTTGTCGCACCGTCGGGATATTGTGGGCGAGCTTGAGCAGGCTGCTGCAGTTGGTGCCCAGTTCGATTGCCTGGCGATAACGGGTGGCGAGCCGCTTTTGCATAAGGAGTCGGTTGTCGCGTTCGTGAGGCGTGCAAAGGAACTGTATTCCGACGTGCATATCCGCCTATACACGTGCGGTGACTTGCTGGATGATCCGTGCTTGGATGCGTTGGCTGATGCGGGACTTGATGAGGTACGATTTAGCATCAAGCCTGAGGATGTCGCGCGCCCCGATGCACCCGTGTTTGGGCGAATCGAGGCCGCCGTTTCGTCGCTGCCCGATGTGATGGTTGAGATGCCGGTGATCCCCGGCACGCTTTCCGAGATGCAGGAGCTGCTTGTGCGCTTGGACGACATGGGCGTGCGTGGCGTGAACCTGTTGGAGTTCTGTTTTCCGCTGTGCAATGCGGAAGCGTTTCGCGATCGTGGGTTTGAGCTGCGCAAGCACCCTTTCAACTGCTTGTATGACTACTGGTACGGCGGCGGTGTTCCCGTTGCGGGTAGCGAGGCCGAGGCGTTGACGTTGATGGAATATGCTGTGCGTGAGAGCTTGCTGCTTGGTGTGCATTATTGCAGTTCCGACAACAAGAATACGGGGCAGGTGTATCAGCAGAATAAGGTGTTCACCTGCGACGATGGGGTGTGGGCGCATTATCCGTGGCTTGAGGCCGACGAAGGCGACCGCTTGCTGAAATGTGCGAAGGCTTTCGGGGATGACGCGGCGCACGTGCGCGATTGGGCCTGCGCGGCCGGTGTGCCGTGCTCGTTTGACGAAGGTGTCCCGAGCGCCGCGATTCCGTTGGGCAGCGTTGCGGCATTGCGGGAAATGTGTCCCGGTGTCGCGCTTGCGGAAAGTGCGAATGTATTCGAGCGGCGCGAAACTGGCGAGCTGTATCTGCGAGAAGTGGGCGTTCGCGCAGTGTGAGCCGCGACATGCGGAAGTTAGCGGGCCTCTGCATGCGATCAAAGACAGCGGTCTTGTAGGACGAAAGCGTCGATGCCCGCCTTGCGTCTTATAGGCTGCGTTGCTGGTACAGCCCGTTGTCGGTGAAGCCTTGCTTGCGGTAGTAGCCGCGTGTGCCGATGGCGCTGATCACGTTTATGGCGGTGTAGCCGTTTTCGCGGGCTATATCGCAGGCTCGCTCGATGAGCATGCGGCCGAGGCCTCGATGCTGGGCGTTCTCGCCACCTTGGTGCAGGCCGGCAACGCGTCCGTATACGTGCACCTCGCGGATCATGGCCTCGCCGGCATCGATAGGCAGGGCAGTGACGTGTGCGTCGATGTAGTCGGCGTTCGGCATGGACAGGCGCAGGAAGCCTGCGATGCGGTTGCCGGGAGCGACCCACTGCAGGAACACCTCATGGGTGTTCGTCGTTTCGTAGGCGATTTCCGAAAGTGAGAGCTCGTCGTTTGCGGCGGCTCCGAAGGCGATTTCGCGGGAACGGATCTCCTGCACCGGTTGGGGTCGTTTCGCGAGTTCCAGGTCGACCAGCTGGCGCAGGTTCACTTTCTTGTTGCCGGTCATGATGTCGTGTGCCGAGATGTCGCGGATCATGCGCGATATGCGCGTGAACGGCGGCGTGACCAGCACGTCTTCGGCTAGCAGGTTGACAAGCTCCTGCTCGGTGTAGGGGCGCCAGCTGCCTTCGCGCCAATGTGCGACCAGCCCCGTGCCGTCCACAAGCGCGCAGGGGTACAGCTTGACCTCGTCGGGCTTGAAGGCGGGATGCTCGACCATGCGCCGATAATCGGCGGCGTCGCTCTCGGGTGTTGCGCCGAGCAGGTTCGTCATGAAGTGAGCGTGCGTTTTGAAACCGAAGATGCGGGCGAGCTCGAAGGCCTGCTGCATGCGATCGATGCCGATCCCTCGATGGTTCGCGGCAAGGATGCGCTCGTCCAGGCTCTGAATACCCATCTGCAGCTTCGTGCAGCCCAAGCGACGCAGCATGGCAAGCCGTTTGGGCGTGACGGCATCGGGGCGGGTTTCCACCACAAGGCCCACGCAGCGGTGTTTTGCGGACTCGTTTTCGTGTTGCAGGGCTTCCAGCTGGGAAAACGTTGCGGTCTGCCATTGCGCGGCGGCGGCCCAGCCGTTGCCGTCCGCATGGGTTCCGCAGGCGTATAGGCTTCGAACCGTTTCGTTGTAGGAGGCATCGCCGGCGGTGACGCGAGCTTGTGCTTTGGCAGCCCAGTTGGCAAGGTCGTCGCGCTCGCAGGCTATGCCGGCGTCACGGTATTGCGTGCGGCGCGTTTCGGATTCGCGATCTACCGTGGTTTCGCAGCTTATGTCGTTCAGGGCGCGGAACAGTTCGTGCATGTACCAGATTTGGTATGCCTCCGGGTAGTCGCTCCAGGTGCCGCCCAGAACGATGAGCTCCACCTTGTCGGTGACGTGCCCCATTTGATGCAGCGTGCGCAAACGGGCGGTGACCTGCAGATATGGGTCGAACCAGTTGCGTTCGGCGCGCTGGCAGGCCGGCTCGTCGTGCAGGTAGCTTTTGGGCATGCGCACATCGTTGGGGCAGTATAGGCATGCGCTTGAGCAGGGCCAGGGCTTCGTGAGCACGGTGACGGTGGCTACGCCGGATGCGGTGCGCCGCGGTTTGACCTGCAGCGTTCGCACCAGCAGGGCTTCCTCGGCGGGCGAAACGCCCCAGGTGCGCCAGCGTTCGGGGCGATGCTCCTTCACCTCTTGATAAAACGGCAGCAGCTTCTTCTTCGCCACATAGCGGACGGGACCGGCCACCTCACGGTTTCGGGCGCGGATGATGCGATCGAGCGCATCGGGGGCAAGCGGGGCGTTGGTGCGGCGGATCTCGCCGAGGATGTTATGCAGTGTCTTTTCCATAGGCGGTATTGTACGGCATAGCGCAAAAGGGAAAAGGCGCGGCATCAACGCTTACGCCGAAATGCCTACACGTGCGTGCCAACTTTGGGGAGCACTCGACATCGGTTCTTTCTGCGCGATGTCGGCATATACGTGAAGGCCTTGCGGAACATACGCGGCGGTTCCATGCAAATGCTCAACAGGTTGGGGCTTAGATGATGCAGAGCGCTTATCGATGGTGTGTCAAAAAGGCTGCTGACCAGGCATTATCCGCTTATCGAGAAATCAGTTCCCAAGTGATGTTGGCTTAGTGCCATTTAAACGGCCACGTTAGAATTAAGGAAAAGAACGAAACGAAGCAACGATGGGAATGCCCGTGGACAAGCCGCTTACATATCTGGACAACGCCGCAACAACGTCTCCTTATCCTGAGGTGCTTGCGCGCATGCACGAGGTCATGATGGACGGCTGGGGCAACCCTTCGTCGCCGCATGTGGTAGGGCGCCGCGCCAAGGAAATGCTCGAGGACAGCCGCGCAGCCATCGCCGATGTGCTTGGCGTTGATGCTGATGAGATTTACTTCACGTCCGGCTCGACGGAGTCGAATAACCTGGCCATACGCGGGGCGTGCTTGGCTCAGCGTGAGAACCCGGGCAAGATCATCACCTCCACGTTGGAGCATTCGTCGGTGACCCGAACCGTTCGCGGCATGCGACGCGACCTTGATTGGGATTGCCGCTACGTCGATGCGCCGGATGGTTGCTTCGACATGGAGCAGCTGGCCGAGCAGTTGCAGGACGGTCCCACATCGCTTATCTCGGTGATGCGCGTGCAAAATGAGACGGGCTGGATCTTCCCCATCCCCGAAATCGCGCAGTTGCGTGATGAGCTGGCGCCGGGCGTGCCGCTACATTGCGATGCCACGCAGGCGTTTTGCAAGATGCCTGTCGACCCTCGTGAATGGGGTGTGCAACTGCTTACGGCGGGCGCGCATAAGATCGGCGGGCCACGCGGCATCGGCATCCTGTATGTGCAGCGCGGCCTCCCCATGCACACCACCGCGTTCGGCGGTAACCAGGAGCGCGGTTTGCGTTCGGGCACTGAGCCGGTGTTCCTTGCGGTGGGCATGGCAGAAGCCGTGCGTATCACTGCGGCGCATATGGAAACGGACATGGAATACGCCGCAAGCCTTCGCGAGCGCGCCATCGAGGGCTTGAAGCGCGAGATCCCCGATGCGGTTGTGCATGCGCCCGAAGGCGGAAGCCCCTACATTCTGAGCGTTAGCGTGCCTGGTCTGCCGAATGCGGTGTCGGTGAAGTACCTGTCCGGCCGCCGCGTGTGCGTGTCGCGCGCGGCGGCGTGCGAAGAGAACCACACCACCGTCGCGCCGGGCACGTGGCGTCCGAAGCATTCGCTGGCGTTGCAGGCGGCAGGCATCCCGCTTCGCGAGGGCAAGGAAACGCTGCGTGCGAGCTTCTTCCATCGCAATACTCCTGAAGATGTGGATCGCTTCGTTGCCGTGCTGGCGCAGTGCGCCCGAGAGATGCGCGAGTTGTAGGAATATGGAACTGCGTGGGGGTGCCAACCGCGAGCAAGCGTTTGCGGTCGCAAGCGGCGGCGCAGCTTGTGCGGCCGATGCGGCTGAAGACCTTGTGGCGAGCGGTGGTGCGGCAAGGGGCGCCGAAGAGGTGCTGGCGCTGCGCTTGTGCGCGCTGACAGGGGAGTTCTATCGCGCGAACGCGGAATCGTTCTCGCAGACGCGGCAGTCGCCGTGGCAGGGTTGGGTGCGCTTGCTCGAGGTTGTGGAAGCGGCAAGCGGGCAGGAGCCGCTGCGTGTGCTCGACCTGGCTTGCGGCAATCTGCGTTTCGAACGGTATTTGGCGGACGCCTTGCCTAGCAGGATGCTGTCGGGTTATGCGGTGGACAATTGCGATCCGCTGGTGGAAGTCGGGGAGCGAAACGAATCCGACGCGTTGTCCCGAATGAGCTTCCAGAATCTTGACGCGATCGAACGGCTTTCCGCTGGCTGCCTTCGGGAGTCGCTTGAGGCTCCGGATGCGTCGTGTGATTTGGCGGTGTCGTTCGGGTTCATGCATCATGTGCCGTTGGAGTGCTGGCGTGTGGAGCTGTTGCGCGCGCTTGTCGCGAAGGTGCGCCCGGGCGGGTTCGTGGCCGTGAGCTTTTGGCGATTCCTGAACAGCGATAAGCTGGCGAGGAAGGCGAAGGAAACCACGAGCCGTGCGCGTGCTGAGCTGGGGATTCCCGAGCTGCCGCCGAACGATTATCTGCTGGGTTGGCAGGACACGCAGGGGCTGTATCGCTATTGCCACCATTTCGACGAGCCGGAAATCGAGCGGTTGTTGGCGATGGTGGCGGATTCTGCGGACCTTGTAAGCCGTTTCGAGGCGGATGGCAAGACGGGCAATTTGAACGAATACGTGGTTTTGCGCGTGAAGTAAGGGGCGGCCGCCGTGCGAATCGTTCGCAGACAACCGCCCCTTTCTCGTTTCGGTGCTCGGCTACGCAAGCAACTTCTTGCCCGCGCCGGAGGTCACTGCCGATCGTGCAACCAGGTACGTCGACGCCAAGTAGATCGCGTACACCGCAACTACTAGTGCGATGCCGATGGTAAGCGTGCCGGTAACTGCCGAAGCGCCCCAAAGCGATAGCAGGTTCTCGTACAGAACGCTGATTGTGCAGGCCGAATGGCATCCTGCAACCAAAAGCGGAGCCACGAAGTAGATGCCGATCTGCGTGCGCAAGCTTCGCAAAACCATGGCCCTGTCGCACCCTAGCTGGGCAAGCAGGCGATAGCGCGGAATGCTGTCTGCCACCTCGGAGAGCTGCTGAACGGAAAGAACCGCTGCGGTGGTCATGAGGAAGACGAACCCGATGTAGAGCGCTAGGTAAACCAAGAGCAGCTTCAGCCCTATGCTGTCGGCGATAACGCTTTCACTCGTATCGTAATAGGACACCGGCCATGCGCCGGACTCATAGGTCAAGCCCATTTCGGCATGCTCTTCGCTCGGGGGGACGGCCTTCCCGTATTCAGCCATCAGGTCTTTCATGGTCTGCTCTTGCGAATCGCTTGCCAGGTTGACGTTCAGCTCGCTCAAGTACGGCAGATCGCCAGCGGCGAACCTGTCGGCCGCCAATTCGTCGGGAACCACCAAAACGGCGATCAGGCAACCCATGCTGCTTACCTGGAGCGATTGCGAAACAACCTGTCCGGATGCGGTCAGCTCATGGCCGTCGACGGTGATGGTGCGCCCTTTCTGGCCAAGCGCCTTCGCGTAGTCGGTAGATTTATCGATCGTGTTGTCGACCAGGTACTCGTCTGCGGCAAGCTCGATCGGCTTTTCGCCTGCAAGCTGGCGTGCGGCGTTGAACTGCGACAACGATACGTATTGCACGCCCTCGTCGGCCATGCTGGAGTTATCGTCGGAGCCGATCTGATCAAGCGTGAAGCCGCACGCATCGACAAGCTGCTTGTTCGTCAAGTCGTTTGCGAGCCACGTGTCCACCTGGGCGGAGCCGGTCACGCGCTCGTCCCAATCGGGGATGAGCGACTTGAGATACGCAGCAGTGGAACCGTCGCTCGATTGCCAAAGGCGGGAAATCTCGTTGCGCTGGGTCTCGGTCTCCTCGATCGCAGCTGCCTTCTCCTCTTCTCCGCCGTACTGCTCGGCAGGCACCGCCTCCATGTCGGAGATGTCAAGTGACATCAGGCTCGTGCGGATGGATGCATCGAACTGAGTGTTCTCCTCTAACTGATCGGAGAAGACCGTCGCCAGGCTAAAGCCCGTTGAGAACACGACGATGCTGAAGAACAGAAGAACGGTAACCGCCCACAGCGACACGAACGCGGTGTTCACCTTCGCCGCGATCTGGCGCATGGTGAACATGGCGAGGCCCTTGAAATAGACGCCGCGCAGACGTTGGATCACCAGGATGAAAAATCCCGATGCCGACCAGAACAGGCTCAGCGTGC
>OLPY01001591.1_pt1 | contig 15615 bp, 16 predicted proteins | sample 1672481 | NCBI WGS metagenome assembly OLPY01 (sample SAMEA3136691, study PRJEB25190) | human gut metagenome | biome: human gut; feature: human-associated habitat; material: faeces | place: Austria | collected 2013 | reverse complement strand
TAAGAAATTCGGAGCCATGCTCGGAGACGAAGTAGAAGTCGGCTGCGGCAGCGTACTGAATCCGGGAACCGTGATCGGAAGCCACAGCAACATCTACCCACTGTCAAGCGTCAGAGGATTCGTACCGGCACACAGCATCTACAAGAGACAGGGCGAAGTAGTGGAGAAAGTAGAAGAGTAATCAACACACGGAGGAAAAATCAATGAACAAAATAGCATTCATCGGCGTAGGCATCATGGGCAGATCCATGGTCCGCAATCTCATGAAAGCAGGATTCGAATTACACATCTACGCCAGAACCAGATCCAAAGTCGAAGACGTGATCAGCGAAGGAGCCACCTTTCACGACACCATCGCAGACTGCGTAAAAGACGCAGAAGCAGTCATCACCATCGTAGGCTTCCCGACCGACGTAGAAGAAGTCTACTTCGATGCAGGCAACATCTTAGACAGCGCAAAAGAAGGCGCATACCTGATCGACATGACGACCACAAGCCCGATGCTGGATCAGAAGATCGCAGAAGAAGGAACCAAAAGAGGCTTCCACGTACTGGACGCACCGGTCACCGGCGGTGACACCGGGGCAAAGAACGGTACACTCTCCATCCTGGTCGGCGGTTCCAGAGAGGACTACGAAGCCTGCATGCCGTTATTTGAGGCGATGGGAACCAACATCAACTACCAGGGAGGATCCGGCTGCGGCCAGCACGCTAAGCTTGCGAACCAGATCATGATCGCCGGCACCTTATCCGGAGTCTGTGAGGCACTCACCTATGCGAAGGCAAAAGGCCTGGATCTTCAGACGGTCCTTGATTCCGTATCGACCGGAGCGGCAGGAAGCAAGCAGTTAGATACCTTCGGACCGAAGATCCTGGCAGGAGATTACACACCGGGATTCTTCCTGAAGCACTTCGTCAAAGACATGAAGATCGCTCTTACCGAAGCGAACATGAGCAATCTCAATCTGGACGTATTAAGCCAGGTGCTTGCCAACTACGAACTCCTTCAGGCAGAAGGCTGCGGAGATCTCGGCACCCAGGCTCTGATCAAGTACTACGAAGAAGAGATGGACGTATAAAGCATGTCGAAAAAAAGACAAAAAATGGGTAAAATTCTACAAATTGTTGATATATAGTTGAAGCCTGCTTAAAGATATGATAAAATCATACATGTTTATGAATGGATGAGGGATGTGGGCAAAAAATGATATATAATAATCCCAGTTATTTGTGTTTTAAAGACAGAAAACCAAATATAGAGATATTACATAACACCTATAAAATGTATAAATATGCGAAGAGCTCGAGAGATACCCTTCCTTCCATTGGTATGAAATGATAAGAATACCGGGGGGGGGTATTTTGGTGCGCAAAAAATTGCGCAGAGAAGAAAAGAATATAATGAATTTATTCCAACTTATAAGAAACCGATAAAAAAGCAGAGAATAAAGGAGTAACCACCAGATGAAAGAATGTTACATAGATATGCATTGCCACATTCTGCCGGGAGTCGATGACGGGGCGAAAGATCTTGCCGAGACGAAGAAGATGCTTGAGATCGCATACGCAGAAGGAATCCGGTGTATCATAGCAACCCCTCACCACCATCCGCACCGCGGAAAGGCGTCGGTAGAGAATCTCCGTGAAAGGGCAAAGCTTGTGCGCGAAGCAGCACACGAGATCGATGAACGCTTCCGGGTATACCTTGGAACGGAAGTCTATTTCGGGCAGGATGTTGCAGACAAATTAAAAGAAGGAAAGATCCTTTCGATGAACCGCAGAGAGTATGTACTGGTAGAATTCCCACCCTCACAGACATACAGCTACATCAGACAGGGGATCCAGCAGCTGCAGTTCGCAGGATACGAAGTCATACTGGCGCATGTCGAGCGTTATCATTGCATAGCCGAAAATGTAGAACTTGCGGAAGAACTGTACGATATGGGTGTGAACCTGCAGGTAAATGCAGACAGCATCACCGGGGGATCCGGCCGTAAGATCAGGAAGTTCATCGAAGAACTGATGAACCGCGACCTGGTATTCTGCGTCGGAACCGATGCACACGATACAAAGCACAGACCGCCGAAGATGAAGAAGGCGGCCGCTCACGTAGAGAAACGATACGGAGAAGATTATACAAGGAGGATATTCTACAGCAACGCCAAGAGCATGCTGAAGAAGAGAGATTAAGATGAGCCGAGAAAATTATGGAATGATGAATCAGGAGATTCAGGATGACGAAGTTACCATTGATCTGATGGAATTATTCAGTGCCTTATGGGCAAAGAAGACGATAATTATTCTGTCTGCAGTATTCATGGCACTGGTAGCGTTCGTCGGGACGAAGATGTTCGTGACACCGAAGTACACGTCAGTAACGAAGCTATATGTTATGGCAAAGAATGATGATTCTTCTGCCAGTGCAACATATTCGGAATTGCAGTCAGGAAGCATGTTGACGAAGGATTATATGGAATTGGTAAAAAGCCGTCCGGTACTGGAGAAGGCCATCTCTAAGCTGAAGCTTGATATGGAGCCGGAAGAACTGGCAGAGATGATCACCACAGAGACACCGACCGACACACGTATCATGAGCATTAGCGTGACGGACGATGATCCGAAAGAAGCAAAACAGATCGCAGACACACTCAGAAAAGCAGTCAGCGTACAGATCACAGAGATCATGAATGCGGATTCTGTCAATACCGTAGAAGAAGGGAACCTTCCGACCAGTCCGTCTTCCCCGAACGTCAAGAAGAACATGATGCTCGGCGCACTGCTCGGACTTGTCATCTCTATGGGATTCGTTGTACTGATCTTCATCTTAGATGATACGGTCAAGACTCCGGATGACGTAGAAAAGTACCTCGGACTGAATGTACTGACTTCCATCCCGATCCAGGAAGGAAGCAGCGCACCGAAGAGGGCAAAGCAGCAGAGAGAATCAAGAAATGCTGTAAAAAGCAGAAGATAGGAGAAGGACATGGCAGAGATAGTATTAAAGAATCTAACGAAAGATTACCGGAGCAACGAAGCATACAAGACACTTCGTACCAACATCGAATTCTCCGGATCAGATAAGAAAGTGATCGTATTCACAAGCTGTACACCGAACGAAGGAAAGAGTACCGTGTCGATGGGACTCGCAGCGTCCCTCGCAGAAGGCGGCAAGAGAGTCCTGTTCGTAGATGCAGACCTTCGGAAATCTGTCCTGGTGGGACGGCACAGAGTCACAGGAGAAGTGAAGGGACTGACACACTTCCTCTCCGGACAGGCTGATGTAAAAGAAGTGATCTTAAGAACACAGGAACCGAATCTCTTCGTGACATTCGCAGGACCGGTTCCGCCGAACCCGGCAGAACTGCTCGGCAGCAGAAGGTTCGAAGCATTTCTTGATGGTGCAAGACAGGCATATGATTATGTGATCATCGATGCACCACCGCTCGGAAGCGTCATCGATGCGGCGATCATTGCAAAAAATTCAGATGCATCCGTGATGGTCATCTCAGCGAAAACGATCAGCTACAAGTTCGCTAGAGTGGTAAAAGAACAGCTGGAGAAGGCAGACTGCCCGATCCTCGGCGTGGTATTGAATAAAGTAGATATGAAACAGAACAAGTATTATGGTAAATACTACGGTAATTACTATGGTAATTACGGAGAAAACGGAAAGAAATAGAGGGTGAGCGTATGAACCAGCGCGTGGTTACCGGCCTGTTGACGGCCGGATGTATAGCACTGGCGGGTGCAGGATATATGACTTATAAGAATCAGGACCGCACTGCACCGGAAATAAAAGTAGACCAGAGTAAAAAGATTGCCTATACAGAAGGTGAAGATTACGAAAAGCTTCTGGAAGGCGTGACGGCACAGGACGATAAAGATGGAGACCTAACCAGTGAGGTATTCGTAGAAAAGGTCGTGCCGGTCAGTAAGAAGAAAGCAGTTGTCTATTACGGTGTCACAGACAAGGCGAAAAATGTAGGAACAGCAAGCCGGGAAGTGACCTATCAGGCAGCTGAAGGCAGCAATGCGGCAGAAGAGACCACAGAGAATACGGCTTCGGAAGATACAACACAGAAGACGAAGAAGAAACCCAAAAAAGCAAAGACCAAGAAGACCGCTGAAGACAAGAAGGCAGAAGAGACCACACAGGATGCAGCGGCAGCCGAACAGCAGAGCGCAGATCAGCAGAGTGGAACCCTGCAGCCAAACGGTACACGTCCGGCAATGAAGCTTGCCGAAGAAGCGAAGACGATAGCCAGAGGAACATCATTCAATGCACTGAATGAAGTGACAGATGCAGTGGACGACAAAGACGACAGAGACACCTTGTTCCGCGGACTTCACATAGATGGTAATTACAATGTGAACCAGGCAGGAACCTATACATTACAGTATTACGTACAGGACAGTGACGGTAATACCTCAGATCCGATCACATTTACACTGACTGTACAGTGACAGACAAAGGATGAATGATATGAGACAGAGACTTCTGGAAATGGAAAGAAAGAACCTGATAGGAAAACTGATCACACTGCTCCAGCTTCTGGTATCGGTGATCTGCATCGTGACTGTGGCAGGCAGCGGGATGTTGCCGAAGAAGTACCTGATCTTCCTGATCGGGGCACTGGCAGTACTCTTTGGTGCGACACATATCCTGCAGTATCCGAAGAATAAGGTGCTGCGCTATACGGGGATGATCATCAGTCTCCTGATGACGATCATACTGGCGGTGATCAGCATGGGAATGATGAAGACGGATGATGTACTTAAGAAAGTTGGCGGAGCCACCTACAAGACGGATAACATGGTCGTGGTTGTGAAGAAAGGTGATTCGGCTAAGAGCATCGAGGATGCTGAGGATTACCGGTTCGGTTATCAGACTGCAGTGGATCAGAAGAATACCGATAAGATGTTTAAGAAAATTGAATCTGAAGTTGGAAAAGATGTAAAATCTGAAGAATATAGTTCTTTGACGGATGAGGCACAAGCATTGCTGGATGGTAAAGTAGATGCGGCAGTGTTCAATGAAGGCTATATGAGTATGATTGATGAGACAATTGATGGATTCTCGGAAAAAGTGAAAATCCTGTATCAGTATGGCGTTAAGACGAAGGTAAAAAGTGAGAAGAAAGCGGATGTGGCGGAACCGTTCAATGTGTTTATCAGCGGTATTGATGTGGCTGGTCCTATTACAACGAACAGCCGAAGTGATGTAAATATTATTATGACGGTGAATCCGAATACGAAACAGATCCTGCTCACAACGACACCGAGAGATTATTATGTTACGATCCCGGGTGTATCAGGTGATGCAAGGGATAAGCTGACACACGCAGGTATCTATGGAGTGGATGCATCTATGGCAACACTGGAGAAGCTGTATGGAATTGACATCAGTTACTATGCGAGGGTGAACTTTACATCACTGGAGACGATTGTGGATGCACTTGGCGGTGTGGATGTGAATTCGGAAGTGGAGTTCGAGCAGAATGGATATAGTTTCCATAAAGGCATAAATCATATGAATGGAGCGCAGGCACTTACTTTCTCAAGAGAGAGACATAGTTTTGCAGAGGGTGACAATCAGCGTGGTAAGGATCAGGAAGCAGTATTGACTGCGATTATTCAGAAAGCCACATCTCCGGCAATTATTAAGAGTGCTAACGAGATTCTGACAACAGTCAGTGATTGTGTAGAGACGAATATGACATCGGATGAGATGGCAAAATTCATCAATATGCAGCTTAATAACGGGGTAAGTTGGAATATTGAGTCCCAGGCGGCGTCGGGAACGGGGGATACACAGGCATGCTATTCTTCGGGAACGCAACTTTTGTATGTGATGTGGCCGGATGAAAATGTTGTGTCAGATGTAAGTGAGAAAATGCAAAAAGTATTGAAATGATTATAAGATAAAAGAGAGAAAAAAACGTTATGAAAGTACAGGAAAAGAAAAGTCAAAAACATCATATTCGATGGATGCTGGTATGCTACGATGTGTTAATATATTTGATATCTGCAATATTGTTATTGGTATTGTATGGCGGGATGGATAGGTTGACTACAGCAAGTATAGCAGAACAGATGATAATTTCTATGATTTGTATTTTTTCCATAAGAATGTTTGGAAAAATATATAATCAGGTTTGGCGATATGGTGGAATTCAATGTTATATGAGACTGATATTTACAGATGGAATAGCATTTGTGTTATATTTGGGACTTGAACTGATCCTTCCGGTACAGAAGATAACATTTGCAAGAATGCTCTCTCTGGTGAGCCTGAACCTTCTTGGAGCATTAACGATTCGAATGATGTATCGATATGCTTATAAATGTGGAAATAAAGATAGTGCGTGGGGAAGCTTTTTGGCAAAATTATTGCGTGCTTTTTCGGGAATCGACGCTGGAAAAGAAAAAGAAGTACAAAAAATTAAAGTGGCAATTATAGGCGCTGGACGTGTGGGAGTGGGTCTGGCAGAAGAACTAATAAACAATGACCAGTCTTCTTACGTTCCGAGATGTTTTATTGATATTAACAAAGAAAAAGTTGGACGTGAGATACAGGGAATTCCAGTATGGTCAGAAAATGATGTGACGCTTGAAATGTTGGAAGATTTTGAAGTGCAAGAGATTGTTTTTGCGATTCCATCTATGGAAACAGAAAAAAGAAAAGAACTTTATGATTATTATAAGAATGCTGGATACAAAGTGAAGATATATGATTATCCTACAATGCATGCGGCAGGTGGAAAAAGATATCTAAGAGAATTTGATATTGAAGAATTGCTTTTTAGAAAACCGTTGGTGGTAGCTGATGAAAATACAAACGCATATTACAGAGATAAAGTAGTACTTATCACTGGTGGCGGTGGATCAATTGGATCTGAGCTTTGCCGTCAGATGGCAAAAATGAAACCAAAGCAGTTAGTAATTTTGGATATTTACGAAAATGGTGCATATGATGTGCAACAGGAATTGAAAATTGCTTATAAAGGTAAATTGGATCTTCAAGTGGAAATAGCATCGATTACAAATCGTAAGGCGATGGCAAGAGTGTTTGAACAATATCATCCACAGATTATAATTAATGCAGCTGCACATAAACATGTGCCATTGATGGAACATAATTGTATTGAGGCAATTGAAAACAATATATTTGGTACAAAGAATATGGTAGATCTTTGCGAAGAATATGAAGCAGAACGCTTTATGATGGTATCTACCGATAAGGCAGTAAATCCAACGAATGTGATGGGGGCGACAAAACGCATGTGTGAAATGATTGTACAGAGTGCGAGCACACATGGCAAAGTAAAATACAGTGCTACAAGATTCGGCAATGTACTTGGAAGTGCGGGATCAGTAATTCCATTATTCAAAAGACAGATTGCAAATGGTGGTCCTGTGACAATTACAGATAAGAGAATCATTCGATATTTTATGACGATTCCGGAGGCTTCTCAATTAGTACTTCAGAGTGGTGCTATGGCGAAGAATGGTGAACTGTTTGTATTAGATATGGGCAAACCGGTAAAAATCATGGATTTAGCTGAGAATATGATTCGGTTGGCAGGTGTACATGGAATAGAGATTGTTGAGACTGGGTTGAGACCTGGGGAAAAATTGTATGAGGAGCTTTTGGTGAAAACGGAGGAACTGGACAAGACAGAGAATAGTATGATCTTTATTGAAAGAGATACAGCATTGAGTACAGAAGAGATTGACAAGAGATTAGCACTTTTAAGGGAAGCCTGTGCATCGGATGATGATTTGAAGGCAAAGAAAGCACTTAGAAAAGCGGTACCGACCTTTAAGACTCCGGAAGAAGTAAATAGAACTGCTTTTGAAGAAAATGAAGAAAAACAGAAAAAAGGACTTAAAGTTGCATTATTTTAAATCTTAATTTGTCTGGAACAGTTAATAAATGACATAAATAAAGGGTGAGAAAATGTATAAGAAAAACAATCAGGTACTTCAGGCATCTCACTATGCCAAAGGTGAAGAAATCTTCGTCCTTGACATGGGAGATCCGGTGCGGATTGATGATATGGCAAGAAACTTGATTCGATTATACGGGTTCAAACCGGATGTGGATATCCCAATTGTGTATACTGGATTGTGTCCAGGAGAGAAGTTGTATGAGGAACTTCTGATGGATGAAGAAAGTATGAAGAATACAGAAAATGAATTGATTCATATTGGAAAACCAATCGAGATGGATGATGCATGGTTTGAGAAGATGCTGAGAAAGCTGGATGAAGCTGTTTGTCAGGAGACGGATAAAATGAAGGCTATGGTGGCGGAGATTGTGCCGACGTATCATGCTGAGCTGTAGAACTAAGTATGAAAAAGTTGGATTTTGATAAGTTGTGGCTTTGCTAACAGCATACTTGACAATCAGTGTGGTTAAGAGTACTATGTAAGAGTTGCATAAAGGAGCGGTCTGAGCCGATGACGGATAGAGCTACTATGCAGAATATCCCGATTGGTCAACATGTGCAGATTCTTGATCTTAATTTTGAGATGAAGGACTATGCGATTGGCTTGATGTAACTAGTTCAGTTCTGTGCGATATCTGGGGGAGATGCAAAGAGCAGAGTGAACAGTTAAGCTGATTTTTGAGTTGAATTTCAATTGAATGAAAAGGGTAAACGCAATATATAGTCACTAAGCATATAAGTGCTATGCAAGATTAAAATGAGCAGGGTTTTTTGCTTGCTCGTCTATCAAAGTTTAGGTAGTGGTTATAAGTGTAGTTGCGAAGGAGAAAAGAGAAAAGTAAAGAAGTACAAGAAAAGAACACATAAAGTGTGGATAAGGAATAGAAGTAGAAAACTACACAAAGTGTAAAATATAAGAACAGTGGAAGTAAGGAGCAAAGGGGGAGGACGAGGATGTTCAAAGGTGATAAAAAGAAATTTGAAAATAAAGTCTGGTTAGCAAGTCCAACTATGCATGGACCTGAAATGAAATATGTAAAAGAGGCTTATGAAACTAACTGGATGAGCACAGTAGGAAAGAATATAAACGAGGTAGAACGTATCGCGGCAGAAAAGGCTGAGGTTAAGTATGCTGTAGGTCTTTCTTGTTGTACTGCTGCACTTCATTTGAGTGTTAAGTTGGCTGGTGAAAGATTATATGGAAGACCGGAGATTGGACATGGTGCAGTTGAAGGCAAGCGAGTATTTTGCTCTGATATGACTTTCGATGCAACTTTAAATCCAATTGTGTACGAAGGTGGTATTCCTGTGTTTATCGACACAGAGAGGGAATCATGGAACATGGATCCGGTAGCGTTAGAAAGAGCATTCTCTTTATACCCAGAAGTTAAGCTGGTAGTTAGTGCTGAACTTTACGGCTTTCCAGGACGCATGGATGAGATTAAGAGAATCTGTGAGAAGCATAATGCGTTGTTGATAGAGGATGCAGCAGAAGCTATGGGTGCAACTATCGATGGTAGACAGTGTGGTAGTTTTGGTGATTATAGTGCGGTTTCATATAACGGCAATAAGATAATCACAGGAAGCGCTGGTGGGTGTTTGTTAGTTAATGATATAGAAGATGCGAATAGAGCTAGAAAATGGTCTACACAGGCTAGAGAAGCTGCTCCATGGTATCAGCATGAAGAAGTTGGTTATAACTACAGAATGAGCAATGTGATTGCTGGTGTAATTAGAGGTCAGTATGAGTATCTTGAGGAGCATATAAGCGAGAAGAAGAGAGTTTATGAGAAGTATAAGGAAGGGGTAAAGGGACTTCCCGTGAAGATGAATCCTATCACAGAAGGAACTGAGCCTAACTATTGGCTTAGTGCTCTCATCATTAACGAAGATGCTATGTGTAAGCAAGTTCGAGGCGAATGCGATGCTCTATATATTAAGGAAGAAGGAAAGTCTTGTCCGACAGAGATACTTGAAGCTATTAGTTCCATCAATGCTGAAGGAAGACCAATATGGAAGCCGATGCATATGCAGCCTATGTACAGAATGAATGAGGTTGTTGGTAGAGAAGGAACTCTTCGATGTAGAACCAATGCATATATTGCTGGTGAGTGTGAGGATGTTGGTGCAGACATTTTTCAGAGAGGTCTTTGCTTACCTTCGGATAATAAGATGACAGCAGAGCAACAGGATGCGATTATTGCTGTTATCAGAGCTTGCTTCGAATAAGGGGGGAATGATGAGAAAACATAAAGTATGTTTTTATGAAAAATATGTAAAACGGTTACAGGATTTTTTGTGTTCTCTTGCAGCATTGATAGTGCTTAGTCCGGTATTAGTAATTACAGCAATTTTGGTAAAAATCAAACTTGGCTCTCCAGTAATTTTTAAACAAGATAGACCTGGTAAAGATGCAAAAGTCTTTAAGCTGTACAAATTCAGAACAATGACTGATGCAAAAGACGACGATGGAAAGTTATTACCGGATGCTGATAGACTTACATCTTTTGGAAAAAAACTTAGAAGCACAAGCTTGGACGAGCTGCCTGAGTTGGCGAATATTCTGAAGGGGGATATGTCTATTGTTGGTCCAAGACCACTGATGGTAAAGTACCTACCTAGATACAATGAGCATCAAGCTCGTAGACACGAGGTAAGACCAGGGTTGACAGGATTGGCACAGGTGCACGGACGAAATACAGTTTCATGGGATGAAAAATTTGATTGGGACGTAAGGTATGTTGATAACGTCTCATTCATCACTGACTGGAAAATCATTTTTGATACAGTAAAAGTTGTATTCAAAAAGGAAGGTATTTCATCAGATACGTCTGTAACAATGGAAGAGTTCATGGGCAAAGAGAAGAAGGGTACGGAATAGAGTATCGGTTCCTTCGACGATTTGATGAAAAGGCGAGATGTGGAATTTTATCCGGAGCAGCTTGCAATTTCCAATCAACGGGTGCCGTCTGAATTAGAGGCATTCCTTTGGGATAATTTCAAGAAGAATAAATAAAACATAGAATAAGCGAATATAAAAAAGCAAAGAGCGAAATAAAGAAACCAAATAAATGAAAATTAGACAATATCAATACGGACCGGAGAAAACTAACTCCTACTTGATTATGGAAGACGGACATGGGATTTTAATTGATGTTCCGTCAGATAAGATTATTGGTGAGATTGATAAGTCAGGAATCAATCTGGACTACATAATCCTTACCCATGAACACGCTGATCATTTATGGGGATTGAATGCTGTACGTGAACATTACGCCAGCGTTGTTATTGGTCAGAAGAAGTGTAGTGAATATATACAAGATTGCAGGAAGAATGAAGCAAGATATTACCATGTTTACTACGCCATGAAATACAAAGATAAAAATATCGGAATATTTGATCCTTTCTACCATTGTGGTGCTGCAGACATCGTGTTTGAGGAAGAGTATTTCTTACAGTGGAGAGACAATTCAATTCATATCTTTCATACTTTGGGACATAGCGAGGGAAGTGTGATGATAGATGTAAATGGTAATTGCATTTTTTCAGGAGATACGATTCTGAAAGACCAGGGTACATTCACAGGCTTTGACAATGGAAGTGAGGAAGAATTTCAAAAATTCACAAAACATTTTATCGATAAGATAAATGTAAATATGAGAATCTATCCGGGACACGGAGATTCATTTAAATTCAAAGAATGGAAAAATGGAGGAAAAACAATGAACAGAGTTAAATATTTTGAGGTTTTCAAGGCACTTTTTGAGGTGGAAGAGAGTGAGCTTAATGATAGCTTCACTTTTCAGAATGTTGAAAAGTGGGATTCACTTACCCATCTTACTTTAATTACTGATCTTGAGGATGCTTTTGACGTTATGTTTGAGACAGATGATATTCTGCACTTCGGAGGATTCACAAACGGAATGAAAATCTTAGAGAAATACGGCGTTAATTTTACAGAATGATCTCTCGGAATCTTGAGTGATCATGCCAGTAAAACTCTGGCATTGAACTTTGAAAAGTAAATATTATTCTTGGACGTAAAAATGAACGCAAGAAATAAACATAACTGTCGGTAAAAGATAAATCGAGATTCCAAAAACGCTCAATGATATCCCAGGTTGAACGAGCAAGAGCATTTGGATCAGGATAATATTTACGAAGATTAGTAACAACAAAGTTTTGGTAGTCAGTATGACTGCCAAAATTAACAGGTAACATAAAAATCGCCCTCCAGTCGATAAAATATATTCAATCGGCTTCGCTGCAAATTTTGAGCGATTTGTCAAGTGTTTTTGGCAAAAAAAGTGGGGATTTTAATAAAAAAGGAATCTAAAAGCCTTGTATTTACTAGCTTAGAGATTCCGAGAGATTCCGAGAGATTCCGAGAGATTATCAGAGTAATTAGGAGGTATTTGTACTATGGGATTACTGTCAGGGAAGGTTTGTATCATTACAGGTTCAGCAAGAGGTATCGGCAAGGAGATTGCTACCTTATTTGCAGAAGAGGGGGCAGATGTTGTTATCAACGATAGAGCAGAAGGCTCCGCAGTCTGGGTTGAGGAAAGTGAATTAAAGGAGCATCTGCATCCTTACTATTTTGATATCACAGACTCTGCAAGCGTTAGTAAGAATATTATGGCTATCAAGAAGCAGTTTGGCCACATTGATGTTCTGGTAAACAATGCGGGAGTAGAGTTTAACGAGCTGATTGGGATGATCTCTCGTGAGAATATGGAGAAAATGTTCAATGTCAATGTTTTTGGCACCATCGAGATGCTTCAGACAGTAAGCCGTGTCATGGAAAGAAATGAGAATGGCGGAAGCATTATTAACATTTCATCCATGGTAGGTATGAGAGGAAACAGAGGACAGCTTGTATATTCCGCCACTAAGGGTGCGGTTATTGCACTTACAAAGTCAGCGGCAAAGGAATTAGCATCTAAGAAAATCCGTGTAAACTCCATTGCACCTGGTATTACTCAGACAGCAATGATGGAGCAGGTTGATTTAGAGAAGCTGCAGGGAAGAATTAATAATATTTGCATGGGTAGAATTGCTCAGCCAAGAGATATTGCAGGTGGCTGTTTATTATTAGCAAGTGACTATGCTGGATACATTTCTGGTCAAGTTCTGCCTGTTGACGGCTGTACGATTATGTAATAGGGAGAGAGATTATGTTTTTAAACATTGATAAACAGGATAAAGAGAAAATTGCTTTAATTGATAACGAGGGAAATTCAGTGAAGTATGGTGAAATTCCGGAACTTATGAAAAATGTGGGTGAGAATGTTGTCTCACGGTCTATTATTTTCAATTTGTGCAAAAATACAGTGGGTTCCGTTATCGGATATCTGGGGTTTGTTGAGAAGAAAGCTGTTCCGGTTATGCTTAACAGCAAGATTGATAAGGAGTTATTAGATAATCTGTTGGAAACCTACAAACCTGCTTATCTTTGGATTCCTAAGGAGAACACAGAAAACTACCCATATGAGAAGGTATATGAGTTGTTTGACTATGTTCTTCTAAAAACAGATAATGAGATTTATCCAATCAATGATAAACTCCAACTTCTTATGACCACATCTGGTTCTACCGGAAGCCCGAAGCTTGTCAGATATAAAAAAGGAAATCTGGAAGCTAATGCTAAGAATGTTGCTTTGGCATTCGGATGGACATCTGAGGAGAGACCGGTTTGTGATCTAGGTATGCAGTACACAATGGGGCTGAATGTAATTAACACACATTTGTATGTTGGTGCGACCTTGTTGCTTACAACCTACAATCTTTTCAGCGGTGAGTTCTGGGATTATATTAGAGCAGAAAAGGCAACTAACTTTACTGGTGTTCCGTTCAGCTATGACATTTTCTATCGTCTTCACTTCGAACGTATGGATTTGCCTTATTTGACAACATTATCTCAGGGTGGCGGAAAGCTTACAGATGCAAGATTCAAACAGCTTGCTGATTATGCAGAGAGAACAGGAAAGAGATTTATTGCGTCTTTCGGAACTACAGAGACTTCAGCACGCATGGCTTGTCTGCCGGCAGATCTGGCAGCATCAAAAATCGGAAGTATTGGCCGTGCAATTCCGGAAGGTGAGCTATTCCTTGTTGATACAGAAGGAAATCTTATCGAGGATGTTGTTGCAGAGGGCGAGATGTGCTACAAGGGACCGAATGTCACAATGGGCTACGCTGTCTGCAAGGAAGATCTTGAAAAAGACGATGAGTTTAACGGTGTTTATCATACAGGCGACTTAGCAAAACGTGATGAAGATGGCTGTTACTATGTAACCGGACGGCTTTCTAGATTTTTAAAGCTCTTAAGCTATAGAGTTAGCCTTGACCAGACTGAGCGAATGATTCAGCAAGAATTTGGCATTGAATGTGCCTGCGCTGGAACAGACCAGAGAATGAACATCTATGTAACTGACGGATCAAAATCGAAGGAAATCGTGGACTTCCTCTGTGACAAGTTGGGAATGTTTAAGTCTTTGTTCAGAGTATTTGTAATTGATGAAATATTAAGAAACGATTCCGGAAAGATTCAGTACAAGAAACTTGATGCAATGTATGCAAAGAAGTAAGAGGTGGCATATGAAAGATATTATTATTGTTGGTGCAGGTGGCTGTGGCAGAGAAGTAGCCAACTTCATTGAAGATATAAATAAGGTTGAAAAAACCTGGAATATTTTGGGATTTATAGATGACAATATGAATGCTCTTGATGAGTTTCCTTCTAAGTATAAGGTAATCGATTCCATCAGCAATCACGTACCAGGTAGTATTTATTATGCAATGGGAATCGCAAATCCTCTTGTAAAGAAGAAGATAGCTCAGATGTTAGAAGAAAAGGGTGCGCAGTTTGCATCAATCATCCATCCGAGTACAAGAATCTATACAGAGTTTCCGCTTGGAAGAGGCTTGATAACTTATCCGAATGCAAAGATTTCAACCGGATGCAAGATTGGTAATTTTGCAAATGTTCAGTCTACGATCATAGGACATGATGTTCTGATTGAGGATTACGTAACGGTAAGCTCAAGCTGCGGTGTTACTGGTGGAAGTAAATTAAGAGAAGCTTGTTTTTTGGCAGATCATGCAGCAATCTCTGTAGGACTAGAGATTGGAAGAAATGCATATGTAGGAATAGGCAGTGTTGTAATTAGAGACGTAAAAGCAGATACACGAGTGTTTGGTAATCCAGCACGTGTATTTGCAGAGAAGAAATAAAATGTTGATTTGAAGGATGCTGATACTTTTTATTAATGGTCATGTGGGGGATTTTTATGAAAAATCTATTTTTGATAACAACAGGATTTCCATATCCGGCGATAAGTATGGAAACGTACCTTGAAACAGAAACTCAATACTATGATGAGTTTGATAGCGTAACTGTGCTTGCGATGGGAGTGAGAAAAAAAAACGTTGCTCAGAAAAGAGAAATAAAAGGGAAGAACGTTAATGTTTATCCTATCATATTTGCTTCGAAAATTTTCTATATACTTAACGGAGTAGTAGCATTTTTTGATCCAATTTTTTATAAAGAAATTTCATTAAATTCTTCTTCACTCAGCTCACTGCCCTCAATTCCTACGACTTTTGACGAAATTTTATTAGCCATTTTTATAATGTCCTCAATACCCATTTTCATCTTTAA
>OLPY01001571.1_pt1 | contig 15731 bp, 17 predicted proteins | sample 1672481 | NCBI WGS metagenome assembly OLPY01 (sample SAMEA3136691, study PRJEB25190) | human gut metagenome | biome: human gut; feature: human-associated habitat; material: faeces | place: Austria | collected 2013 | reverse complement strand
AATTTAAGATACAACAATATTTTGTAACATAAATAAAGCAAGTTTTTATATCATATTATGGCTTACAGGTGTAGGGGCTTCACTACAAAAGTTCACATTAGCAAATCAAACTTCGCCTATGGCTCGTTTTCTTTGATGTTCGCTTAATTGTTCGCCCGTAAAAAAGTGTGATACCTATGAGATTATTATCCTATTTACAGACTATAAATTTATAATATCTACATGGAACATAATACCTTTATTTAGGATAGTTTGTAACGGGACATCAATGATGTCCCCTACACCTGTGAGTCATAGTTTCATATGATTTTACGGTATATATTCTTACTACAAATTTGCCTTTAACCACAATCAAAATTGAAAAACCCTAATTTATAAGACAGAATAGCAAATGCAAAATATAATTTAACAAAGAAAATTTGTAAATTTAATAATTTATATGTTGACATATGTTATAAATTGGTATATAATACAATCAACCTAGACGTTTAGGCGAATATTTAACATTTTTATTTGATTAACCAATTGTATTTTCTTGAGTGAAATAATAGTACTATTTTATAATTGGTTTGGAAAGGAGTCAATTATGACTAAAAAAAGACTAATCCCTTTTGCAGTTGTTTTAGTAATGTTGTTCTCTATTTTCTCTGCTATTCCATCTGCTGGGGCTACATCAACAACACCGGTAAAACTGATTTATGCAACACCTAACGGAGTAGATGGTATTGGTGCATCAGGTTACATTGAGGTTGAGAACATTGCTTATGAAAAGAATGTTACTGTTCATTACTCATATAACGGTATTGACTGGTATGACTGTTCAGCACAGTACTACAAGCCTACTCACGGTAACTATGAGGCTTGGTCATTTGCAACACCGGGTATTTCAAGACCGGGTGGTGACTTACCTGTAACTGTTCAGTTTGCTATTAAGTATGAAGTAAATGGAAACACATATTGGGACAACAACAACGGTAATAACTACAAAGTATATTCCGGTTATCACTCACCATCTTTCTATGATTTTGGTTGTGGTGGAGTTAAAAACTACTATTCTTTTATAGATATAGACAATAATTTTACAGGTGCAGTTCAGCTAAAAAATCTTGGCTATGAAAAAGATGTAAAGGTAGTTTACTCTACTGACAACTGGAAAACAACAAAAAACGTAAATGCTTCTTTTGAATATACATCTAACCCATATGTAGAAAACGCAATAGAGGTATGGTACTATTCTGTTCCTGTTAACGATAATTCACTACAGTACAGAATTGAATACACAGTAAATGGCACAACTTATGTTGACGACAACTTTGGTGCTAATTATACTGTCACAAAATAAAGTACAAGTTTTAGTTTTTATTCATATACCTACTTCCTATGGAATGCTGAGGCATTATGCCTCAGCATTTCTCTTTTGTGGATTTTTATTATTTTAAAATAAAATACATTTATACATATATAAAGAAATTCAGAACTCTGCAACTTTTCTGATTTTATTTGCAATAAAGTTGATTGGAATACAGAGAAACCCCCACAATGTGCTATAAAGAATACAAATCTGACCTGACAGATTAAGTGGCATTCTGCTGTAATTCCACACATTCATATGAAAAGTTAAGTTAACAATACAACCAACTATAAATTCTAATGCAGTTATTACAATTGCACCTAAGACACATTTTTCTATTAAAGAATAATTACTCATATATCCAAAAAGTTTATATAAGGTTAAGAAACACAATCCACCAAGTAGTACCATTGTCCAATGGGTGTTACCTCTCCACATTATTTCAATCATTGCATAGGTAACTCCACCTATCAGAAACACCACCATATCCCATTTTATACTCATAAAAAATCACCACTTTTAGTATTAGTTAAAGTGGTGATTTTATTTATCATATTAATTTTTCTCTAATATTTCTTTTATCTCATCTTTTGTAACAAGTACATTCAAAGCAGAAATCATTGCATTAGTTGTTAGGTATGTAGGTAGGTTAAGATACTTTAGCACCTTTTCCCTATTTGACTTTGAGTTATCTCTACCTGTTAAGCCAAGTTCAAAGAAATCATTTTTTGTAATTTCTTCTGTTTTCTTAACATTTTCCCCTTCAATAGTGGCACTTGACCTTTTGATTGCGTTTATAATTTCTTCATCACTAATACCCTCAACACCTAGGTATCCCTCTTTTGATGGTTTTTCTTTTCTCTTTTCCTTACCCTTTAACTGAGGAATATAGCACTGTTTAATTGTACTATCCTTTACAATTCCTTTTAAGAAATTTCTAATTACAAAACCTGCTGAGTCACTGTCTGTAATTATCAGCAGTCCTCTTTTATTTGCCAGTTGTCTGATTAAATTTTGCTTTTCTTTATCCTTGAAAACTCTAAAACCGTTTGTTTCAATAATAGGTGCATCAATAACACCTTTTAACTTTATTTTGTCATACTTACCCTCTACAACAACTGCCTCTTTAATTCTTAGCATAGCTAATCTCCTTTGCTATTAAAGAAAGTTTTGCAATTAATTTTTCCACCAATATTCTACCGTTAGCTGATGTACTTTTTAACTTTAAGTCTGTATTAATAATTTCATCAATACTTTTTCTGATTGCCGGTGTTGAGATATACCTACCGTCTCTAGCTGAATTAGTCAGCACAAAACTTCTTTTGCCATAGTTAAATTCATTTGCTACAACAGTAATTGGTATTCCACTTTCACCGGCTACTCTTGCTCTATACAAATCCATATATGCATTTGCAATATTTGCAACAATAACAATAGGCTCTGTCTTTTGATAAAAGAGAATATCAAGTTCTTTATATGCTCTTTGCAAATCATTTTTGATAATATAGTTTGAAATATAATAAACCTTAGTTTCTAGGTTTACATGAACTAAATCGTTTATCATATCAATGGTAATTTCTTTACCGTCAGCATAGGCACATAGTTTATCAATTTCATTTTGTAATGCAGTTAAATCTGTACCAACATAATCAACAATTTTACCGGCATTAGCTAGGGTTAATGGGCAACCTCTCTTGGACGCTGCTCTGACTAACTCTTTTGATGTAGCATGAGAATCATACTTAGGATACTCAACCACAACACCGTTTTTATCAACCAGTTTAACAATAGACTTAAACTGAGCTTTTCTTGTATCTTTTCTGCCTTCCATACCACCTGTTGATAGTGTAGGAAAAGTAAAAATCAGCTTTGTTGACGGTGAAAGATTCTTGATAATAGTCTTTAGCTTTTCCATATCTGACTTAATAAGTGAATCAATATTTAAATCAGTAACCACAACACAGTTGTATTCACTCATAAAAGGCATAACATCACAGGCTACTGCAATATCATTTAGTTCACTGTTATTATCAAAATTATGGAAGTTAAATTCAGGTGGTTCTTCCCCCATAATTGCTTTTACTAACTGCTTTGTATATACCTTTACCAAGAACTTTTCTTCACCATAGATTACATAAACATTGCTAAATTCTTTTTTCTTCATTTGTCTTTTAAATTCCGATTCATTTAGTATCATTTACCACACCTCTGTCTTTGAAGAAAAGTCACCGTTAAAAGTTGTATAAAGTTCATTTGAATTTATTGCGATATTTTTCATTGCATTTTTATAACTGTCTTCTGTACAACACAAAATAAGAAGATTTGTATTTATCAAATTGCTATTATTTATGTAAGATTTATCTGTAACTGTAATGTTAGGGTTACGATACTGTTTATCTAAGTATTTACAATCACCACTTGATGGCAAAATCAAAATTGACTTGTCATTAACTTTAGTGTAAATAAAAACATTATCATTTCTTACAATATAAGTTATCTTTATATCACCTAAATTTACAGTTGTATCTTTCTTAAATTCTGAAATATTTTCATAGCTATATGTATTTTCATATTTACTTTTATCTATCCTATGATATAGTAAAACTTTCTTTAAGTCAAATTCATTTAAAACATCACTACTGAAAATTGACCTTTTACTACTGTTATCTGTAATACTGAAAAAGTCATAACTATTGCTACTATCCCCTAAACTTGTTATAGGGTCATATATAACAGAACCACCACTACTTAGGATTGCAGATTTATTGTTACAATGTACACTAAGGGTTATACCGTTACCTGTATCATAAACATTAATTCTAGGTGTATTGTATCTAACTATATAATCGGAAACCGAACCTACCACTAATACAAAAATCATAACTAAGGTTGCCATAGGCACAATTCTTTTATAATTCTTTAAAAAAGCTACTAAACAAATCATTGTAAAACACATTCCAAGAAATACATATACAAAAACTTTGTTTGTACTAATATAACTAAATGGTAATTTAGATGTTGTACTTGCCACCCATCTAATATAGGTTGCCAATTTATCAGCTACAAATAGGAAAGGTGAGTATAACACTGCAATACCTGTTAGCCCTAAAACTCCACCTATCATAACCACAACAAGTAAAAATTCAAATACAGGTGAAATCAATAAATTTGAAAGTATCTGCACAAGTGAAATTCTTTTAAAGAATAATATTAATATAGGTGTAGAGAATGTACAAGCTGACAAAGTTATTGAAATCAAGTCTAATATATGAATTAAAATTCTTTTGTGGAATTTTAACTTCTCTACTAAGAAAATTCTTATAGGTCTTGAGAAAAGTATTATTCCCATTGTTGAGCCAAAAGAAAGTAATAACCCAACATCACCGGCAGAATAAGGATTGAAAAGCAAAATCACAAATGCTGAAATACCAAGACTGTTTAAGGAGTCAGACTGTCTGCTAATCATCATTCCCAGTAGCATAAGGATAACCATTATACTACTTCTGATTACAGAAAAGGAAAGTCCCGTAAGTACCATATAAAACAAAACTAAAAGTATTGTTATCGGACAGTAGATAAACTTTTTCTTAAATAGCTTTCTGAATATGAATAGAAATATCATAGATACAACACTCATATGCATACCGGATACCACCAACAAATGTGACATACCTGCCTTTTTAAAGTCACTTTTCACATTATCTGTAAGGTAATTTCTTTCACCAAAGCCTATTGCACTACAAATTCCACCGTTGTCACTATCCATATAAGAATTGATTACAGTTACTAACATTTTCCTTAATTTATAAGGAAAATATTTTATAGAATGAGATATTGCCTTAGTTACTGCACAATTTTTACTATCAGTAATTTTTGACCTTAAATAATAACCTTTCGTTTTATAATAGTCAGTTGAATTAATCTTTAAAGTACCCACAAAATCAATTGTGTCGTCCAAATCAGCCCTTAAATCACCTTTTGAAATTAGGGTAATTTTTACTGATTTTTCATCACTTCCAATGGTAGTAGTTTTTACAGGATAATAATACTGACCAAAATTTTCATATGGTGAGTCAATTACAATTCCTGATACTGCTGTTTCTTCATCAGAATTATTATATACAATTGGTTTATAATAGAAATTTGTGAAAATAGCAAAAAACAATGCTGAAAAAACTACAGCACCTAAAACCAACTTTATATAGTAATTCTTTCTATATTTCTTCACTATGGAAGAAAGTACAAACAATACAAAAGCAATTGCAGAAAGAATTAGTGAAAACTTTACACCAATAAAATAAGCGAATGAAAGCACTACTAAAGAAGTTATCCCAAGTAATGCACCCATTCGCTTCATAGTTTTACCTCATATTATGTAAATAGTGGTAGTTTCTCTAGGAATACAATGTCATCTCTTTCAGCAGCATCACCCTCAGCAAGAACTGATGCACAACAAGCAGTATGACCACCGGCAGACTTACAAAGAGCCTTTAGTGCTTCTAGGCTTTCACCTGTGCTGATAACATCATCAACAATAAGAACATTTTTGTCCTTAAGTAATTTTGCCTTTGCACCGTCAAGATATAGCTTTTGTACTTTTTGTGTTGTGATAGACTTTACATTAACAGACACAATATCGTTCATATAAAGTTTAACTGACTTTCTTGCAACAACATAAGGCTTGTTGCTTTGTCTTGATATTTCATAAGCTAAAGGAATACCCTTTGCCTCAGCAGTCAAGATAACATCAAAGTCACTGACTTTCTTTAGTAGTTCTGTTGCTGACTTAACAGTAATTTCTGTATCACCAAACATAATAAATGCTGCGATAGTTAGGTTGTCATCAACTTTACAAAGTGGAAGTTCTCTCTCACAACCGGCAATAGTCATTTTATATGATTTCATAATTTACTCCTTAAGCCATTTCTGTGTTAAGTTTCTTACCACCAAGTAGATGGAAATGTAGGTGAAAAACTGTCTGACCGGCTTCTTCTTTGCAGTTAGTTACTACTCTGTAGCCATTTTCAAGTCCAAGTTCCTTTGCAACCTTAGGAATAACTTCAAAAATGTGAGCAACTACTGAAGAATTTTCACTTGTAATTTCATCAGCACAACAGATATGTTCCTTTGGAATAAATAAAACATGAACCGGAGCCATAGGGTTTAGGTCCTTGAAACAAAGAATTTGGTCATCCTCATAAACCTTTGTTGATGGAATTTCACCTGAGGCAATTTTACAAAAAATACAATCACTCATAACAAATACTCCTTACGTTTTTGCTTTTATTTTTTTCTCTTCCCCACGAATTAGTCTACCGATATTCTCGTGGTGCTTGATTATAACAACAACACCTGTTAGCAACGCAATGGCAGAAACTATGAATACATAGGTTAGAGATAGAATTTGTGTAGTCTGATTTCTATATTCAAAGAAATATGTAACTAAGAAAGTAATTGGTCCGTAAAGTCCTGCACAAATCAGTGAACCTAGGGAAATAATCTTGCTACATAGGAAGATTATTAGGAAGATACCTAGGATAATTAGGAATGTTCTCCAGTCCAATACAAAAATCATACCGATTGCAGCAACAACACCCTTACCACCTTTAAAGTGGAAATAAATTGGGAACATATGACCAAGGATACAGCAGAAACCTGCAACATAGTTACATATTGAAGTACCTTCTACAAGTAAGTTTTGGTTAGTAGCCAAGAACACCTGTGCATCATTACTGTAGAAAATTGAAGTAAATACTGCAACACCTACCCAAATAAATACATTGGATAAAAGTACTGCCACAACTGCCTTTAAGAAGTCACACACAATGGTGATGATAGCCGGAACTTTACCAACACAACGAAGCACATTGGTAAAACCGGCATTGCCACTACCCATTTCTTTAATATTGCCACCTTTTGTTACAATCTTAGTAACAATGATGGCTGTGTTAATTGAACCAAGCAAATAAGCTAATATTGCCGGAATAATGCAAGATAAAGCAATTATCAAATACATTAGTACTTTTCTCCTCTCTCTCTAACAATAATACGGATTGGAGTACCCTCTAGTCCAAATGACTCACGAATACGGTTTTCCAAATATCTTTGATATGAGAAGTGGAAAAGCTCCTTATTATTACAGAAGAATACAAATGTAGGAGGCTTAGTTGATGCCTGGGTACAATAATAAATTTTAAGTCTTTTACCCTTATCTGTAGGTGGCTGAACTCTTGTAGTTGCAACATTTAATAAATCATTTAGCATACCTGTACGGATACGCATTGCGTTATTGTTTGCAACAGTTGTGATAAGTTCAAATAGGTTGTTAACTCTCTGACCTGTTTTTGCAGAAATGAAAATATACGGTGTATAACTCATAAATGCAAATTCTCTGTCAAGAGTCTTTCTAAAATCACCCATTGTGTGAGTATCTTTATCAATAGCATCCCACTTATTAACTGCAATAATGCAACCTTTACCGGCTTCAAGTGCCATACCGGCAACCTTACTGTCCTGTTCAGTATAGCCAACTTCAGCATCAATCATAATTACACAAACATCACATCTGTCAATAGCCATTCTGGCTCTGATAATACTGTACTTTTCAATGTTGTCATAAACTCTGGCTTTTCTACGCATACCGGCAGTATCAATAAAGTTGAATTTACCATATTCGTTTTCAACAATAGTATCAATAGAATCTCTTGTTGTACCGGCAATATCGGAAACAATACAACGGTTCTCACCTGTAATATAGTTAATAAGTGATGACTTACCAACATTAGGTTTACCGATAACTGCAACAGAAATTACATCTTCATCAAGTTCAGCTTCATCTTCAGGTGGTAAAAATTTACAAACTTCTTCAAGCAAGTCACCTGTACCTGTACCATGAACAGAAGAAACCTGAATTGGCTCACCTAAACCTAAGTTATAAAATTCATAAAACTGTGCAGGTGGTTCACCGATTTGGTCACATTTATTTACACAAAGCACAACCGGCTTACCACTCTTTTGTAGCATTTGAGCAACTTCTTCATCAGTTGCAACAACACCGTCACGAACATCAGTTACAAGAACAGTAACATCAGCAGTATCAATAGCAAGTTCTGCTTGTCGTCTCATTTGTTTTAGGATAACATCATCGGAATATGGTTCAATACCACCTGTATCAATAATACGGATTTTGCGATTATTCCACTCACATTCACCATAAATTCTATCACGAGTAACACCGGGAGTATCATCTACAATAGAAAGACGCTCACCTATAAGTTTATTAAACAATGTTGATTTACCAACATTCGGTCTGCCTACAATAGCTACGATTGGTGTGGACATAAAACCCCTCCTATCTATAAATCAAAATTTTTAATTTTTCAATTCTTTTAACTTTTTAGCAATAAAATAATTTATCTCAAATACTAAACACAATAATCCATTATATTTTAAGCTAAACACACCCTTATTATACCCTATTTTACGGCAAAATAAAAGATAATATAAGAAATATTTGACATAAAAAAAGACGGATATAAAATCCGTCTGTTTTTTATAAATTAAAATTATTCAGCTTCTACTGCAATAACCTGTCTGCCATTGTACTGACCACAGTTCTTGCAAACCTTATGTGGAGCTTTGTATTCGCCACATGTTGGACAAACTGCAAGTGCAGGAGTGTTTAACTTCCAAACATTGGATCTTCTCTTCATTTTTCTTGCGTGTGAATGTTTTCTCTTTGGTACTGCCATTTTTATTTCCTCCTGTAATATATGTTATTTCAATAATTCCTTTAGTACCTCTAAACGAGGGTCAATTTCTTCTGCCTGACAATCACATTCTCCATCATTCAAGTCCTTACCACACTTAGGGCAAATACCCTTGCAGTCCTCTTTACACAGGAACTTAACAGGTAAGTTAAGAATAATATCTGTCTGAACACAATTATCAACATCAAGAGTGTAATCCGGAACTTCAATGTAGTCATCATTGTCATCACCCTGAAGTGAAACCACAAGACGATGATTAAACTGGTAATTTAATTCTCTACTAACATCCTTAAAACATCTGTCACAAGGACGGTTGTAGGTAAATGATACATCAAAATTAACATCAACAAGACCAGCACGGTTTAAAGCCTCACCCTTTACCATTATAGGTGAAACGAATGGATAAACACCACTAATGTCTATGTCTGACATTGAAAAGGAATACTCAAAAGCCTTTTTACTGCCTTCCTGTAGGAAAACTTCTTTAAGGTTTAATATCATAAATACACCTTCTCCCAATAAACACGACTAATATTATACTCATCAAATAGCATTTTGTCAATAGAAAAAAGCCATTTTATTAGATTTTTTCTGAATTTTTTGTAATTTCTTCTTCAATACATTTTACAAGCTCATGAGGTTTCATTTCCAGTGCATTTGCAATCTTCCATATTGTTTCAAAATTTGCTTTCTTAGTGCCGTTTTCCACCATAGCAAGGTGACTTCTTGCCATACCGGCAAAGCCACTTAAAACCTCTTGAGAGATTTTCTTTTCCTTTCTAAGCTTCCTAATAACATTGCCTACTGCATATTTATCGAATTCCATATAAACACCTCAAAGGTTAGTTTATAAAAAATTTCTCATTTTTATGTATACGATAGTAGACAATATATAATTTATATGATACAATAAACAAAAAGAAATCTTTTTTTAACTAAGGAGTGTATAAAATGAAAAAACTATTATCAACAATCATTGTACTTACTATATTGGCAAGTATGATACTAATTACCCCTATTGTGGCAAGTGCTGATACTGCTATTCCAAATGATAACAAGTGGCATCAGTTTGATGTGTATGCTGACAGTACCTATACTTACGATATTGTATTACCATCTACAGGTAAGATAAACATTGATTTATTCTTTGCTAATTATGATGGTACGTTCTCTTATTGTCTTTATGATGATAGTAATCAAATAGAAATAGCGAGTGATTGGAGTTCTATTGATAAAAGCACTCCAAGCGTTCGTAATTTTGATAAAATACTGTCAAAAGGTACTTATCATCTTGTAATTACAATCCGTTATGAAGGTGGCTATATCAAAGTAAAATCTAAATTTCTTAGTTACCGTTGTAACACAAAAGATAATAGCACATATGAAAAGCCAAATGTATTAAGTAACAATAAGATTTATACACATGCTTTTACAGAAACAAATAACGAATATGCATGGTATAAATTCACCGTACCTTCAAGAAGAACTGTAAAGCTTACTTTTTGGTCATATTTTGATAGCATAGGATGCAACTTGTATAGCAACAATTTACGAAAAATGTATATGGACTCAGAGGGATTATCAGGTTCAGAATCATCCCCTAGAGTAAAAGTTAAAGAATTCACACTAAATAAAGGTACTTACTACATAAAAATAGAACAAGGGGAAAATACTGGTAAATACAAAGTTAGAGTATCGTCCTTTACAAAGCCAAAGCTAAACTGCAAATCTGCTACCATTAAGAGAAACAAAACAAAGCAACTAAAAGTTTCAGGTGGTTTAGGTACTATTAAATGGTCATCATCTAACAGAAGAATTGCCGTAGTTAATTCTAAAGGTAAAGTTACCGGCAAGAAAAAGGGTACTTGCTACATTTACGCAAGAAGAAACGGTTACGGAATGAGTTGCAAAGTTAGGGTAAAATAAATAACAATAGCAAAACGGAGTTGTAAAACTACAACTCCGTTATTTTTATGCCTTTTAAATTTTAACTAAATAATTTATCCTAAATAAATAATGGTAAACCGTCAAAAAAGGACTGTTAAGTAACAGCCCTTTTAAGAGTTTTTAATTTAATTTTGAAAACTAATCTAAAATTAAACCTTTTCGCAAACTGCGTTAATACCTACTGGTAGGTCTTCTTCAGCAGCAGAAATTAGGAAAGTAATCTTTGTTTCTGATGCGTCAGCTAGGTTAGATGCTTTCTTAACGAATGCTTCTAAACCGTCAATACCTTCTGGGCAAATCTTGAATGTGCTATCAACAAGAATGTCTGTAACATCATAGTTACCTGCACAGATACCACTTAGGAAACCGAATAGTGCATCATAGCCCTGAATTTCGTAATGGTCAGTGTCAACAAGTCTAGCCTTATGAGTTACATCATATGTAAGCTTTTGACCTTTCTCAACTACAACAACATTGCCACTTGATGAAGCAACAGCTTCGTTAGCAAGTTGGATTAATTTCTTAGTTTTGCCTGAACCTTTCTTACCTGTTAGTAAAGTTACCATTTAGTCGTCCTCCTTTTAGGATAAATTTTTAATATTTTTTTAGTTAAGTCTTGCTTCTAGTTCAGCTTTCTGATCTTCATAACCAGGTTTGCCTAGTAGAGCAAACATATTCTTCTTGTATGATTCTACACCAGGCTGGTTGAATGGGTTAACACCTAGTAGGTAACCACTGATTGCACAAGCCTTTTCAAAGAAGTAGATTAGGTAGCCTAGTTCTGTTTCTGTCATTTCTTCAACATCAAGAACCATATTAGGAACACCACCGTCATTATGAGCAAGAACTGTACCCTGGAAAGCCTTCTTGTTAACAAAGTCCATAGTCTTGCCTGATAGGAAGTTTAGACCATCAACATTTTCTGGGTCTGTATCAAGAGTAATTTCTCTTGCAACCTTATTAAACTGTACAACAGTTTCAAATAATGTTCTTCTGCCTTCCTGAATGTACTGACCCATTGAGTGTAGGTCTGTTGAGAATACAACAGATGCTGGGAAGATACCCTTGTTGTCCTTACCTTCACTTTCACCAAACAACTGCTTGAACCATTCGTTCATCATTGTAAATGCCGGTTCATAAGCAACAAGTAGTTCTGTCTGGTAACCCTTTCTGTAAAGAATGTTACGAAGAGCAGCATACTTATAACAGTCATTTGTAAATAGGTCATCGTTATCAAAGTCGTTTTGAGCCTTTCTAGCACCTGCCATAAGAGCATCAATGTCACAACCTGCAACTGCAATTGGAAGTAGTCCAACAGCTGTTAGTACTGAGAATCTACCACCTACATCATCAGGTACTACGAATGTTTCGTAGCCTTCCTTAGTAGCAAGTTCCTTTAGAGTACCCTTTGCCTTATCAGTAGTACAGAAGATTCTTTCCTTAGCACCTTCCTTGCCGTACTTCTTTTCCAGCATTTCACGAAGAACTCTGAAAGCGATAGCAGGTTCTGTTGTTGTACCTGACTTTGAAATCATATTAATAGAAACATCTTTACCCTCACAGATTTCTACAAGTTCAGAAAGAGCATTACTGCTGATTGAGTTACCTGTAAAGAAAATTTGTGGAGTATCTTTGCATAGTAGATTATAGTTAGGGGATTTTAAAAATTCAATAGCTGCTCTTGCACCAAGGTAAGAACCACCAATACCGATAACGATAAATACATCAGTATTCTTCTTAACTTTTTCAGCAGCTGCCTTAATACGAGCAAATTCTTCCTTATCATAATCTGTTGGAAGTGTTAACCAACCGATAAAGTCATTGCCTAGGCAATCACCTGTATGAAGTGCATTATGAGCAAGTTTCACCTGTGGTGCCATTGCTTCATATTCATGTTCACTTACAAATCCCTTTAAATATTTGTCACTTAACTTAGTAGCCATTTCTTTTTGTGCCTCCTTATCATTCCATAAAAGAATTATACACATATTATTTTATGGATTGGCACTATTATACTATATTTTGTATGTTTTTGCAACAGAAAAGTAACACTTTCACTAAATAAAATTTAATTTTTTATAAAGACACTAAAAAAGCCCACAAGTATCGGAAAGAATTAGCAAAAGAACATTCTTCTATATCTTCTTTTGCCTTAACTTTTACCTTTTCCACTAACTTTCCGTTTAAATTATATTCAATTTCACCAATCACCCGGTCTTGCTTTACCGGTGCATCTATTGAGTCAGGAATGTTTACTTTTGTATCTATTTTATCATTGTTGCCTTTTGAAATTAAAATTGACTTAGGTTCATTTGCAATGAGTGAAAGATTTTCTTTCATTCCTTTATTTACTTTAATTTTATCAATCTTTACTTTTTCAGGTACTTTTATTCCGAAATTATTGAAACCATAGTCAAGCATTGTTGATGCACTTTTGAATCTTTCATTGGTACTGTTACAACCTAAGGACACTGCAATTAAATTCATTCCATCTCTTCTGGCTGTTGCAGAAATACAACTTCCTGCCTCTGATGTTGTGCCTGTTTTTAGTCCTGTAATGCCGTTATAAGACTTTAAAAGTTTATTAGTATTAACAATTTGAGTTTTGCCATCTCGCAAGAAATCAAGCCATATAGAAGTATAATCAAAAACTTTAGTATGTTTTATAAGTTCTGCTGACATTAAAGCCACATCATATGCACTTGAATAATGACCTTCCTCATCAAGACCGTTGCAGTTCTTAAAAACAGTATCTTTCATACCAAGTTCCTTTGCTCTGGTGTTCATTCGCTTCACAAAGGCATCTTCACTGCCTTCGGTATATTCTGCCAAAGCAACTGCTGCATCATTAGCCGAAGCAACTAATGTTGCCTTTAGCATATCGTCAAGGGACAATTGTTCTCCCTCTTCAAGCCAAATATCCGAACCACCCATTGAGGATGCGTGTTTACTTGCAGTTACAGTATCTTTCAGGCTGATTTTTCCACTTTCAATATCCTCCATAACAAGCAAAACGGTCATTACTTTTGTAATAGAGGCTACTGACCTTTTTTCGTGACTGTTTTTCTCGAAAAGAATATTAAAGTTATCACCCTCAACCAATATTGCTGATGGTGCCGAAATATCTTCGGCAGTAAGTGCCTTTGCACCTACTGGCAAAGAAAACAATATCATCAACACGCTGAGTAATATTGAAAAGCTCCTTTTCACATACATTTTAACACCTCTTTCAAATAGTAAAATGTATGTGGATAAGGCTTATATTATGAACTGAGATTATCTAAATTTTCTAATTCTTCAATAGTTTTATTTACTACTTTTTCCCTCTTTAACTTTTTATAGCCTTTTCAATCTGTCTTTGGTTTGAGTTTAAATAGAATAATTTATTTTCTTTTATAGAATTTTGATTGTTTTTCTTATCCATTATTATCACTTCCTTATTTCATTTTAATAAAATAATCATCCTTAATCAAGGTAGTTGTTATGTAATTTTTTCATATAAAAAATTTAAATTTTCTGATTTCATTTGTGGGTTAAAATAAGTTTATTTTACAAATTAGGTTTTTTCAATTTTGTCTGTGGGTAAAGGTAAGTTTGTTTTAAATTTAATTGGCTATAAAGAAAAATTTATAGTGAGATTATGCATTTTAAATCATATATAACTATGACTCACAGGTGTAGGGGACATCATTGATGTCCCGTTTGAAAATTAACCTTTCTATTTGTATTTTGTCCTTTGTAGATATTATAAATTTATAGTCTGTAAATAGGACAAAAATCCCATAGGTATCACACTTTCATTACGGGCGAACGATGTGTATAGAGTAATAAGATGGTATACAACAGAGAAAGGACATGGTATACAGTTTTGTGATAAAATTAAAGGCATAAAAATCACATAAATAAGGAGAGATTTATTATGCCAATGGAGGACAAAACTGTGGATAAACAAAGGAAAGAATTTGCAGAGAAAGCACAAACCACTGATAACTTTAGTGCCTTGTGTCGTGAGTACAATATAACACGCAAGACCGGTTACAAGTGGAAAGAAAGATATGCAAACAATGAGCCAATGACAGATAGAAGTAAAGTTCCAAATAAGGTGGCAAACAGAACACCCTATGAAATAGAACAACAAATACTTCGAGTCCGTTACGAAAACCCAAAGTGGGGTGGCAAACAGATTCAGCATTTCTTGGAAATGAATGGTGTAGAAAATATACCATGTTCTAAAACAATAGGTAACATTCTAAAGAGAAAAGGTTGTATAAGTAAGGAAGCATCCTTAGCTCATCAACCATACAAGAGGTTTGAAAGAAGTAAGTGCAATCAGATGTGGCAGACAGACTTTAAGGGTGATTTTGGTTTACTTGATGGTACTAGATGTTATCCTTTAGATATTCTTGATGACCATTCAAGGTTTTGTATAAAAATAGCTGTAAAGCCCAATTTACTAGGGGTTTTAGACAGTTTTCAAGAGGCTTTTTATGAATATGGAATACCTAATTCAGTTCTCTCAGATAATGGAGGAACTTTTAGAGGGTTGCATGGTGGATACACTCAATTTGAAAAATGGTTAATGAATAACGATGTATTGCCTATACACGGAAGAGTAAAACACCCACAAACACAAGGGAAAATCGAACGATTTCACAGAACAATGA
>OLPY01001570.1_pt1 | contig 15740 bp, 13 predicted proteins | sample 1672481 | NCBI WGS metagenome assembly OLPY01 (sample SAMEA3136691, study PRJEB25190) | human gut metagenome | biome: human gut; feature: human-associated habitat; material: faeces | place: Austria | collected 2013 | reverse complement strand
CAGATGAACCTCTTGGATTTTTCAAACCAGCAGACAGAACCTTCTATGAAATCGGAAACAAAAAGCAGTGAAAGAGTAGCAGATGAAGGAACTCAGGCAGTTGATAAAGAAGAGGATAGAAAAGAAGAACCAGTTTCTTCTGATTTACAAGAGCAATTTGAAGAGGTGAAGGAAGAAGTGCCTTTTGAAGAAGCAGATGAAGATGATTTCTTTTTGCAACTGCAAAGAGATATGGAAAGTGAAGCGGAAAAGAAACCACTGACCGTTGAAGAAGCCAAAAAAGTAATCTGTCCGTATGCACTGTTTGAAGGAAAACCGTTTGGCGAGATGCTGCAAACAGAAACAGGCTATCGGCAGTTACAATGGTTTGCGAATGAATACAGAGGCTCTGATTTTAGAATCAAGGAAGCTGCGCAGCTTTTAGTAGAAAACTGTGAGCAAAAAGCGGCTTAGAAAATGAAAGGATAAATCATTTCAGGATAAGGAAGAGGCGTGCAGGGCATGCCTTTTCCGTTTTTATAAGGGGATCGTTCCAGAAAGGTTAAAAGGTATGGAAAAAAGAAAGCATACAGAAGATGTTCCGGTTGCCCCGTTTACAATTTTTGATGTAGCAAAGATGCTGGATATGGAATTTTTAGAAAACTGTAAAAATGGATATCAGGTAAAAGACACGTTGAATGCAGCGAATGTTGTCTGCCCGTTTTGTGGTGATGCAAGGGGAAAGGCGAGTATTTGTGTCTGTGCAGACGGAAAAATCATGAACGTCTTTCATTGCTTTGATTGTGGAACCGGCCATAATATGTTGACACTTTATGCGGAACTTTGTCATTTGACGGGGAAAGATCGGTATAAGAAAGCATATCGGGAAATTTATAAAAGGAAACAGGAGGAACCCGGAAGAAAGAAAAAGACAAGGAAAGCGATGCAGCAAGAGAGCCAGGGGATAAAAAAGCAGGCAAGAAAACAGAAAGAACATATGGCAGAACCGGTGGATATCGAACAACGACATCAGGTTTATAAAAAAATGCTGTCTTATCTGAAATTAAAAGAAGAACACAAGAAGGATTTAGAAAGGAGAGGTGCAGATCGGGAGATTATTAAGCGTATGGAAGAAAAGGGATATAAAAGCATCAGTGAGGAGGACTCCCAACAGATTGCCAGAAGATTGATAAAGGAGGGGTTCCGTTTAGAAGGGGTTCCTGGATTTTATGTCAATTGGCAAGGAAACTGGGATCTGAATTTTTATGAAGGAAACCGTGGATATCTTTGTCCGGTTTATACCGTGGAGGGATATCTGGCAGGATTTCAGATACGTTTGGATCACCCAAAGGGAAAAAATAAATATGTATGGCTGTCCAGTGCGAAACAGAAAAAAGGCTGTGGGATCAGCAGCATGGTAGGAATATCCGGAAAGGCAGAGGGAAGTGAGATTTTTGTGACGGAAGGGATTTTAAAAGCAGAGATCGCCCATCAGGTATCCAAAAAAACCTTTCTTGGTAATCCGGGAATTGGGAACTGGAGAGATTTATATGAGGTTTTGAAAGTGTTAAAGGAGCGTGGACTGACACATGTGGAAGAAGTTTATGATATGGATAAACAGCTCCGCCTAATCTGCGACCAAAAATATAGTGAGATTTGTAAAGAATGTGAGGATAAGAGAGAAGCAGGAGATACAGGTTTTGAATGTCCCAAAAAGAGATTAAAGCGGGATACCATACGAAAAGGCTGTAACCATACCTATCGTGTGTGTGAAGAATTAGCTTTATCCTGCAACCGTAACCAATGGGATTTAGACGAAGATGGTTTATGGGCAGAGCATGAAAAAGGAATTGATGACTGGCTGACAAAGGAAATCAGAGAAAGAAAAACGTGATTGATCTTTAGAATGTGCAAAAGAGGAATTGCAAAGGCAGTTCCTTTTTTGCATGGTTTAAAGAGCCATGAGAAAGGAGTGAGTGTCGTGATTCGGGATAAACCTTAAAGAGAAAGCGGGAAGAGGGGCAGTTTCGCCAGGCAGACAGATTCCCGAAAAAGAAACTGCCCATTAAAAAGAGCAAACAAATGAAAGGAGAGAGCGTTTATTGAGAAAAACATGGAAAAAACGATGTACAGCAGGATTTTTGGCGGTCTTATTAGGGTGTTCCTCCCTTTTTGTAGGAACAGGCAGTGCGATGGCAGCACCTTTAGAACAGTCAGAGAATAAAGCGGAAACACAGGCAGAGGATATTACAATACAACAAGGGGAAATGTTTGATCCGGCTTCTGATTTTAAAGGGATTACAGTAAAAGACGGTGAAAAGATTTCTTTTGTGTTATCTGCAGATAAGGAGGGAAAATTGTTTGATGCGGACCGGCCCGGAACCTATGACTGTATTTACCAGGTCCAAAAACCTTCCGGTGAAACTTATGAGATTACAAGGAAAATCATTGTAAAGGAAAAGGGAAAAGAAGGAGAAAGCCCTCGAAAGGACAAGAAACAAAAGAAAGAGCAAAAAAACGGGGAAGAAGATGCAGAACCCGACGGTGCCAATCTTGATACCAGTGCGCTGAAAGAAGAAGAGGGTGTCCTATTTTCCGTTGTCCCGTCCTCCATGGAGCAGGCAAGGGAAAAGGCTTCCTTGATAAAAGGAGACCGCATCCAGTATCCTAGTGATCTTGGTTCTTATAGTACCTGTTACTTCTATGTCAATGATAGGATTGCATATTGCCTGGAATCAAATTTACAATCCCCGCCTTCTTCCGATTATGTGGCAGAGATTTATGAAAGTAACTTGAATTTGCAGAAAGTTTTATATTATGGATACGGCGGACCGGGTGATCTTACCGGAGAATATTTAAAAAACTACAGCAACGACGTGAAATATGTCCTGACACATTTAGCAGCAAGTTATTGTTACGGCGGAGCGGAGGTGGCATTTGTGGGCTGCACGCAGGACGGACTAAAGCGTTATGGTGTCATGGAATACATCAATTATCTTTGTGGTCAGGAGGCACCGCCAAGCGCTGCCATCAGTCTTTCTTCGACAAAGGAAACAGCCTTTTTGGAAGGGGCTGTGCAGAAAACAAAGAATATCACATTGAATGGAGATCATAGAAATTATATTACACTGCCGTTACCGGAAGGTGTAACTTATCATGATACTGCCGGAAAAGAACAAAAAGGCGGTTCCATTCAAATTTATGGCGGTACGACTTTTTACTTTACCGCAGAAAAAACCGTACATGGTACATGGAACAGCGGAGATTTAGGCGGACAGGTAGGAGCCCAATGGAAAACACTGGTGGTTTCTACCGGTTCTGGCAACCAGGATGTTGGTTACGGGGATTTTTATGAAGAGCCAAGTGCAAAAGTTTCATTTTCTATTCAATGGATGGATATTTCCTGGATTGAAGTCATCAAGGAAGATGCAAAAAGCGTAAAACTTGCAGGGGCTGTTTTTGGGATTTATCGGGATCCGGCTTGTACAGATTTAATACTGGAGATGCCGCCTACTGATGAAAAAGGGGCAACAAAAGCAGAACTGACAAAGACACAGGATACCATATATATTAAGGAAATCACTGCACCGAAAGGATATAAACTGAATACAACTGCTTACAATGTTAATCTGGAAGTGGCAGAAACACAGACAGTGACGGTGAAAAATGAGGAACAGAAAGGGAAAATTGTTGTACATAAACAAGGAGAAAAACTGACTGGGGTATCCGGAGAAGAAGGAAACCTTCAGTTCCTTTACACCAATACCGCATTTGCAGGAGCAAAATATAAAATTTATGCAGCAGAAGACATCTACAGTCAGGATAAGCAGACGAAGATCTATCAGGCAGGAGATTTAGCGGCTGAACTGGAAACAAAGGAAGATGGAAGTTGTTCTTCGGATATGCTTTATCTTGGAACGTATAAAGTTGTAGAACAGCAGGCACCTGATTCCTTGACTATAGGTAAGACAGAGGAAGAGCGTACCCATATGGTAACTCTTTCTTATGCAGGACAGACAGTAGAAGTGGTTGAGGAAGAAACACAATATGAAAATGCCAGACCAAAGGTGTCTGTGGAAGTGCTGAAACAATCCAGCAACGATGATGCCGCCTTAAAAGGGGCAATTTTTGGTCTGTATGCGAATGAAGACATTACCGGTGCAGACGGTTCAGTGCTGGTTACAAAGGGAACCCTGATTCAGAAAGCAGAGTCTGGGGGAAATGGGAAGGCTCTCTTTACTGCAGATATCCCAATCGGCTTCCACTATGCGGTAAAAGAAATACAGGCTCCATCCTTGTATTTTAAAGGTAATGACAGTTATGAATTCTTTTATGAATATAAAAACGACACAACCTATACCTACACTTTTACACACACCTTTCAGAATAAAGAGGTACGTGGAGAAGTTCATATCAAGAAAATAGACAAAGATACACAAGACTCAGTAAGTCAGGGAGACGGGGACTTAAACGGAGCAGTCTATGGATTGTATGCGGCAGAAGATATCCAGCATCCAAATGGAAAGACAGGGCTCCTTTATAAAAAAGATCAGTTAGTCGTGCAGGGAACGATAGAAAAGGGAGTCCTAAATTTTGAAGATTTATATCTTGGAAAATATTATGTACAGGAAATTTCACCGCCGCCTTCGAACGCATATCTATTGGATCAAACCAAATATCCGGTAGAACTTGCGTATGAAGGACAAGATGTGGAAATCGTGCAGAAAAACGTGACGGTTGTAGAAACTATAAAAAAACAGGCGTTCCAGTTAATTAAGATCAGCGATGACGGCAGCCAGACAGAAACGGAATTGCTGGAGGGCGCAGGCTTTAAAGTGTACTTAATCCGTGAACTTTCTAAAGTAAAAGATGGCAGCTTAAAACCGTCAAATGGAACGGAGTATACACCGCAGGACTTTATCGGATATGATTTCAGTAAAGAGAAAACTGCATCTTATTATGAAAACGGAGAAAAGATACAGACAGAAGAAATGTTCACAGACAAAAAAGGGTATTTGTGTTCCCCGGAACTTCCATATGGAAAATATGTGTGCATTGAAAGCACTATTCCAGAAAATGTAGAAGGAATTCAGCCATTTCTGGTAACTATTGATGAAGACAGCAGAGAACCGCAGGTATGGCGTGTATTTAATGACCGCCCGATGCAGTTTTATTTTAAGATCATCAAAAAAGATGCGCAGACAGAACTTCCGATTTTAAAGAACAGCGCCCATTATAAAATTTATGATGTGGAGAAAAAGAAATATGTGAAGATGAAAGTGCGGTATCCAAAGCCGGAAACCATTGATGTTTTCGAAACAAATGAGGAAGGGTATCTGTTAACACCAGAACCACTGAAAATGGGGACTTACCGGATTGAAGAGGTAAAAAGCCCGGAAAATTTTGTACAGACCGGATTTGAACAGGCACTAAAAAATGGAGAGGAATTTCTTCCATTAAATGAGGTGACAGCGGAAGGTACTTATGAGAAAGCACCAAGAGAATCCATTACCATCAAAGTAGACAGCAATACTGCACATGAGATGGAAGAAGAGACCGGAAAATATATTGTCGTGGTAGAAGTAAAGAATGATGAAGCGGTAGGCAGTCTGACAATCCAGAAAACGGGAGAAATGCTGGTTGGTGCTGAAAAAATAACGGACCAGATACTGACAAAATTAAAGAATGGTCTGGCGAAAGCAGTAAACCAAGTATCCACCCTGTTTACGGGAGAAGAGGTTATGGAAACAGAAAAAGGATATGCGTTTTCCTATGAGGAACAGGGACTTGCAGGGGCAGAATTCTCTATTTATGCAAGGGAAACTATTTACTCACCAGATGGCCAAATGGACAGCGAGGGTAACCGTATCATACGTTTTGAAAAAGACGCATTGGTTGGAAAGATTGTAACGGATGAAAAAGGAAAAGGAACTTTAAATAACCTTCCGATTGGAAAATTTTATATCAAAGAGACAAAAACAGGAACTTCTTTTGTACTGGATCCAAAAGAGCAGGATTTTGAGATTACCTATCAGGGACAAGAGGTAGCGGTTGATTATGTGACAAAGGAAATCAAGAACCAGCGTCAGAAAGTGGAAATTGAGGTACTGAAAAAATCAGAAGCTACGAAAGAGCCACTGGAAGGAGTTTCATTTGGTCTGTATGCAGGAGAAGACATTGTAAATGCGGCAGGAAACGTTGTGGTGAAAAAAGATGAGCTGGTAGCAGTTGAAAAAACAGATAAAGAAGGTAAACTGAAGTATTCGGATACTATTCCACACGGAAAATATTATCTGAGGGAACTGGAAGGACTGCCAGGCTATCTTCCATACGAAGAGAAGATTGAAATTGATGCTTCTTATACAGATCCCAAACTGGAAGTCATTTCTATACAAAAAGAGGTAGAAAACCAACCGACCAAAGTAGAAATTACAAAAACAGATATTACCGGAGAAAAGGAAATCGAGGGTGCCAAGTTACAGATTTTAGATGCAGAAGGAAATGTGGTGGAAGAATGGACTTCTGCCAAAGAATCACATCTTATTTATGCGTTGAAACCAGGTAAATATATCCTGCATGAGGAACAGGCTCCAATAGAAAATGGATATGTGAAAGCAGAAGATGTAGAATTTACCGTAGAGGAAACCGGGGAGATCCAGAAAGTTTCCATGAAGGATGATCATACAAAGGTGGAAATCACGAAGACGGATATTACCGGGGAACAGGAAATCGAAGGAGCAAAATTACAGGTTCTGGACGAAGAGGGAAATATCATCGAAGAATGGACCTCTACCAAAGAACCATACCGTATCGAATATCTGCAGCCGGGGAAAACATATGTCCTTCATGAAGAAGCCGCTCCGGAAGGATTTTTGATTGCAGAAGATGTAGAATTTACGGTAGAGGAAACTGGAGAAATTCAGAAAGTTTCCATGAAAGATGAAGTACCAATGGGACAGTTGGTGATTAAGAAAACAGATGCCGAAGATCAGACACCACTTGCCAATGTAGAATTTGAATTGAAAAACAAAGAAACAGAGGAAGTGGTTGGAAAACTCACGACAGACAAAGACGGTGTTGCAACCAGTGAACTGCTGCCGATTGCCACTTACAAAGATGGTAAGCCGGTAGCACCGATTACATATGTACTATCAGAAACAAAACCATTGGATGGATATGAAAAATCTACGGAAACTTATGAGGTTACATTCAGTTATGTGGACGCGAAAACCAAAGTGATAGAAATGGTAAAAGAAATTCAGAACAAGAAACTTCCACAGACACCAGAAAAAACAGAAGAGGTAAAAACGGGAGATCAGACGATGCTTCTGCTGCCAATTGGCATTGCGGTAGTGGCAATTCTTGGTATTAGTATTGTCCTTTGGAGAATCAGACGCACAAAGAGATAAATCGTATTTGGAAATGATAGACACTAGGCCTGCGGGGTGGTGTAAAGAACATTTCTGGATGCTTTACCAGAAGATTTCGGGGCGGTACCGAACCCCGCAAGCGAAAGGAAAGGTGATGCGGAAGCGAAAGAAAAGAATTTAAAAGTTTTTATAAAAGCGTAAGCGGGAATGAAGCGGAAAAATGCAAATATCCAACCAGACTGGATACTTATGGCTGTGGCTGTATGCATAATTGTTCTTACTGTTATGCACGAAGCCTGCTGGATTTTCGGGGACTTTGGGATGCAGAAAATCCAAGAGTGGCAGACAGCCAAAAAATCAGGAGAAGATTGGAAAAGGTGCCGCCGGGAACCATTTTAAGACTTGGCGGCATGACAGATTGCTTTCAGCCGGTGGAACGTCGGGAACAGGTTACCTATCAAACCATAGAACAGTTAAATGAATATGGTATTGGATACTTGATTGTGACAAAATCCCATCTGGTAGGAGAAGGAAGATACCGGAAACTTTATGATCCGAAACTGGCACATATCCAGATTACCATTACCTGCTTTGATGATAAAAAGGCGCTTGGCTATGAAAATGCCAGTAGTCCTTCAAAGCGGTTAACGGCATTGCTAAAATTACAGGAGGAGGGTTTTGATGTTGCGTTGCGTTTAAGTCCTCTCATAGAAGAATATTTGGACTTTGATTATTTAAACAACCTGCCGGTAAATAAAGTTTTGGTGGAATTTCTCCGGGTAAATGGGTGGATTAAAAAGTGGTTTCCGGATTTGGACTATCAGAAATATATTTTACGTCAGAGTGGGTACTGGCATTTGCCTTTGGAAGAAAAAATCAGAATATTGGAAAAAATTCATCTTCCGTTGACGGTCTGTGAAGATGTCACAGAACATTATGAATATTGGAAACAGCATATCAATCCAAATCCACTGGATTGCTGTAATTTAAGAAAATAAGAAACATAAGTGTAGGCGGTAGTATATCAGTTTTGGTATGCTGCCGCTTTTTTTACGTTGGAGGTAAGCAGATGAAAAAAGAATATGTTTTACTTGGAATATTAAGTGTGATCCTGCTGGCAGCAGGCATTTGGATGTATCAGATTGTCAGTGAATACCAAAAAGCAGAACAGGAATATGAACAGTTGCAAGAATATGTAAAAGTAGAGAAAAGTACAAGAGAGCCGGAAAATGTGAAACCCAATATTGCAGATGATGACAAGAAGGGAGAAACACAAGAAGAAACTGTAATGGTGGATTTTGCGGCTTTGCAGGCAATCAATCCGGATATTGTAGCATGGCTTCGGATCCCTGGTGTATTGGAATATCCTGTGGTGAGAGGGGAAGATAATTCCTATTATTTAAACCATACCGTACAAAAGACTTACAACATTGCAGGAAGTATTTTTCTGGATTACCGAAATGAACGGGATTTCTCGGATCGTAAGAATATTATTTATGGGCATAACATGAAAGATGGCAGTATGTTCCATGTGCTGAGAAATTATCAGGACATTGATTTTTTTCAGGAGAACACGGGTATGGAGGTTTATTTACCGGATAAAAGGATTCTGAAATATCAGATTACGGCTTGTGAGCAGGTGCCAGCGGATAGTGAAATTTATCAGGTAGAAAAAGGAAACACTGAGGAGAAAGAGGGAAATGAAATTATATTGTCTACTTGTAGTGCAAAAGCAAATATCCGGATTGTTATAAAAGCAGAGCTAGAGGCGTAAAATTATCGAAATATAATTTATTTACCATTATAGGCAAAAAGGAAGTAGAGTAAATCTCTACTTCCGAATCATACATCTTTTTCCTATGATATAGGTACGAGATAAACTGATAAAAGAACTAGTATGCTGAAATACACAAATAAACCAACTTTTGCAATTGTTTGAAGATTTTGATAGGATTTTACTGTTCATAAAGCCCTCTTTTTATATTCAGAAATTATTATCGTTGACTCATCTCCTACGTGGAAGCGTTTAAAATTATTTTATTCAGAATATCCAATAGTACAGAGTTTTGATAGCAATTCAGGATTTGTTTTATTCAAAAATATTGCATGGCATGATTCTACTTCCTGAATAAGTTCTGGATCTTCGAGACCGGATAGAATAATGAAAGGAATGCAGATATTTAGAGAATTTACTTTTTTTATGATATCCAATCCCGTTCCATCGCCCATAAAATAGTCAGAACAAATCATATCTATATGAATTGATTCAAGAATTTGTATTGCTTCTTTTACGCCAGTTGCCATATATACATCAAAATTTTTCTGAAGCAAATTGGACAACGGTTTTAAAAAGTTGATATTATCGTCTATAAGAAGTATTTTTTTCAAAAATACACCTCCTAGTGTAATAATAATTTCAGAGGAACATGTTGCCTTATGATTTAAACGTAAGTAGTACTGCGAAAGCGATAATTCCGGTCATTAACAATAACCAGAAAATGCTGATTATTGTTGAAAGAATGTTTAATACTCTCCTGTTTTCTGCATGACGCACACAAATAATAGAAAGTACTAAACCGACTAGAATAAATAAGATATTTGCACCTGCCCATGCAGTTTGTATTCCATTTGTGAGTGTTATACCAAGGAATGTAGGAATAAGTGTTGCAAGAGGGAGCAGGCTAAAAACAAATGCGCATATACTAAGAATTTTGACTTTCTTTTTTTTCATACTTAATTACCTCATTTCTTTTTTCCCAAAAGCTTTAATAGATACAGCCAAAACAAGTACAAATACAATTATTGCACATGGCAAGAATGGCATGAGTTCAAATGTAGAGTCAGAAGAAACCGCTGTAAAGTCATGTAATGAACAAGATACAAGATATCCACTGTAACAGTAAGGATAAACAATCCACAGTGGGGTATTTGCAACTAAGATACCAGGAATTATAAGTAATAGATTTAAACCAACGGAAAGCAGTGGTTTTTCAAATAAAACCGTAATTGCCCACATAGTTGCTACACATGGAAGCATAGTAAGGAAAAGTCCAATACACCATTTTAGTAAGTATAGTATTGGTAGTGTTTCAGTAATTCCCATAGTGGCTGTTGCAATAAGACCTGCGATAATAAAAACGACCATAAAAACAGCCATTTCCATAAAGAGGTAAAAAACAAGAACACAAAATTTGGCCAAAGAAAGTGAGTATCTGCTGACAGGTAAAGCCAGCATTTTTAAAATACCGTTGTTTTGTGTTTCTCGTCCAGCAATCATTACACAAACCACAATCATACTAAAAGGAAGTAGATAATAGGCATAAACAAGAGCGCTTTGGATAAACATAGCAGGCCAGGCATTTGTATATTCCGGAGTGAAATAAGTACTTAGGTTTGCAATTCCAGAAATAATTACCAAGATAGGAGCGATAAAAATAAGTGGAATAATTTTAGAGCGCTTTACTTTCATAAATTCTATTTTTAGTAATTCAGAGAAATTCATTTGTTTGATCCTCCTATTCATAATGATAATTTTTGGTGAGCCATAGTCCAACTCCGAGAAAAGCGAAAGTTTCTATTAAAGAGAAGATTATGACAGTAGGATTAGGTGAGGCATTCAGTGCAACAGCCGGTTTTAACATTAATACAAATGGATGAACCATAAATAATATGAATTTGGAATTGGCTATTGCCATTCCACTTAGGAAGCCACCAACGCCTATCCCGAGAGAAATCCACATATTTTCAAAGTGAGAAGAAATTAATAACATGAATGAAAGTACTGGCATGGATGTAATAAAGGAATATCCAGTAAATACAATTAGCATATTCAAATTAAATGTTCCTACAGGTAAATCAGTAATACCTATTTTTAGTAGTGCAAGGTTTTGTATTAAGACAGCAATTAGAAGTAACACTGTCAAGATAACAAACTTGCAAAGATACATGGAAGAAACATTTATAGGTAGCATATACATTTTCTTGATTGCTTCACCCTTAAATTCCATATTATAAATCATACATGTTGCAACAATAATTCCAAACATATTTAAAACCATGAGCATTCCATAGAGTTGTGTTAATAATATGTCCATTGGAGCTAGCGGCAAACTTAATAAGGTATCCTTTCTAATTATGAAATTAAGAAAAGCGTAAGCAGCTCCAAGAACCCCCATGGCTAAAAGAATTGGTAGTACACCAGTCCTTTTTTCTTTACGCAGTTCAATCATAAGTGTTTTCATAACTGAGCCCTCTTCTTTCTAGATATATTGTCGTTTTCAATCATGGAAAGAAACATATCTTCCAGATTGTCAGTAGCAAATCCAGATTGCAAAGCAGTTTGTTTTAAGTCATCTAAACTACCTTCAAAAAGCATTCTTCCATGATTAAGAATCCCAATATCGTCAGCAATCAATTCAATTTCAGAAAGCATATGGGAAGAGATTAAAACAGTACAATCATAAAAGGTAGGAAGAGATTTTATTAAATTGCGAATTTCGTGGATGCCGGAAGGGTCTAAACCGTTGGTCGGCTCATCCAAAATTAAAATTGGTGGTCTCCCGAGTAATGCACCAGCTAATCCCAAACGTTGTTTCATGCCTAATGAGTATTTTTTTGCCAGTCGATCACCAAACTGACTTAAGCCAACTAAATCTAAAGCATCTTCAACTGCATTTTGGGGTAATCCCAGTATTCTGCGAATTATATCGAGATTTTCGCGACCAGTTAGGTTAGCGTAAAAGGATGGAGCTTCAATGAAGGAGCCAATTCTTTTCAAAATAGTAAGCCGGTCATTTGGAAATTGTTTTCCATCAATTTGGAAACTTCCGCTTGTTGGAGCTGTTAGTCCTAAAAGCATTTTCATAGTGGTGGATTTTCCTGCACCATTGGGCCCAAGGAAACCATAAATACTTCCCTTTTTGATATGAAGTGAAACTTTGTTGACTGAAGTGAAATTTTTATATTTTTTTGTCAACTTTTCTGTTGTTATAATGTATTCCATATAAACATCTCCTTTCGTTAATCATATGTTACACTATGAACCTGACATTTACATTCTCGTATCCTTACTTTTACCTTACTTTTTGTAAAAAGTGATCAAGAAATATGAAACTGTGTTATAATAGGCACATAGATAGGAGGTAGGTAAGATGGACAATTCATATTTAAAAAGCAAAAAACTGTTGTTGGTAGATGATGAACCCGAACTATTGACAATGTTAACGACTATTTTGTTTGATGATGGATTTAATTATATTGTGATGGCAAGTACTGTACAAGAAGCAATTTCAAAAGCACGTAGCGAAAAACCGGATTTGATTTTTCTTGATGTTATGTTACCTGATGGAGACGGATTCAGTTTAATGCAACAATTACGGAAATTTACAGACGTACCAGTGATTTTTTTGACTGCAAAAGATGAGGCTACTGCTAAATTATCTGGTTTGGGATTAGGAGCAGATGACTATATAGTGAAACCGTTTATGCCACAGGAACTGTTGTTCCGCACATATGCAGTTTTAAGGCGATGCTATAAAGGAGAGGCATTAACAGTTTCATTAGATGGGTGTATTATAGATTTTGGACGTGCAGAAATAAATAAAAATGGTGAAATTCTCTCTTTAACAGCTAAGGAACATATTTTATTGGAAACACTTGCTAGAAATGAAGGAAAGATTGTTACTGTAGACGTTTTGTGTGAAGCACTGTGGGGAGATAATCCATTTGGCTTTGAGAATAGTTTAAATGCACACATTCGAAGAATTCGAGAAAAAATCGAAGAGGATCCGTCAAAACCTGTATCGTTGATTACAATAAAAGGACTTGGATACAAATTAAATACAAGGAAGTAACATAATGAAATCGTTTAGGACATATATATCAAAACAGTTGTCTGTTTTTTTGGGATTGATTTTTGCCTTGATATTTTTAAATACTATAATGTTTGGATGGACATTTTATAATATCATGCATAAAGATTATGGTTCAGAATCACCGCAGACTATGCTAGAAGAAACAGTTTCTTCTTTTGATGGAACAGATATTTCAAGCAAAGTTGCAGAAAAATTAACCCATAACAATATTTGGGCCTTTTTTCTGAATGAGGATGGAGTAGTAACATGGTCGCACAATAAACCGAAAAAGGTTCCGAATACTTATAAGATAAAAGATGTTGCAGTATTTGCAAAAGGATATATCCAGGACTATCCAGTTTTTACTTGGGAATGTGAGGGCGGGATTATGGTTTTAGGGTATCCAGAAGATAGTTATACAAAGATTACAAGCAATTATTTTTCTCTTGATGCGATAAGAAAACTACCTATTTTCATTTTAATTATGTTTTGTTTGGATATATTTCTTTTATTTATAGCATATTTCTTATCAAAGAGAAAAATCATAAAAACTACAGAACCAATAATCGCTGCAATTAAAAACCTTTCAGATGGAAAGTCGGTTTCGATTTCTGTTGATGGCGAACTGGCAGAAATTGCAGAAGGGGTAAATCGAGCGGCGATTATTTTAGATAGGCAAAATCAAGCCAGAGCAAATTGGATAAGTGGAGTTTCTCATGATATACGAACCCCTCTTTCGATGATAATGGGATATGCACAACGGATTTCAGATGAAACAGAGGGAGAAAGTTTAATTCATAACGAAGCAGTGATTATTCGCAAACAGAGTATGAAAATAAAAGAATTAGTACAAGATCTGAATTTGGTATCACAGTTAGAATATTCTATGCAACCGTTAAACAAAACAAAAATTCGTTTTTCGGCTTTGTTACGTAGTTATGTGGCTGAATTATTGAATGAAGGTATTCCTGAAAAATATTCTATTAATCTTGAAGTTTCTTCATTCGTAGAGCAGTTTTGGATAGATTGTGACGAACGGCTTATAACACGAGCAATAAGCAACTTGGTACAAAATAGTATTCGACACAACCCAAAGGGCTGTGAAATTGTAATTAGATTAGATTATGTAGAACATGGATTTGAATTACAAATAAAAGATAACGGGATTGGATTATCCGAAAAAAGGTTACGGGAATTACAAGAAATTCCTCACTATATGGAGAGTACAGACGAGCGTTTGGACTTACGCCATGGATTGGGGCTGATTATTGTAAGACAAATAGTAATAGCACATGGAGGAAAGATAAAAATTGATAGTGAACCTAATAGGGGATATACTACTACTATTTTTCTTCCAATTAATGATTTATCAAAAAATCGATAAGTTAAAAGGCAGTTTCAGTGGGAACTGCCTTTTAACTTGGAAAAATTTAGAAAGATGGTAAATATTACATGGAAGAAGGGTGAAATTTACGAGACAGAAATATCAAAAGAAATTCATGATAGTATATGACCATAATCTTATTTGAGAAAAGAAAGGAGAAAAAAATATGAGAAATGATGTATTAACATTAACAAACCCAATGGAAGAAAAAGAACTGGAGCAGATTTTGGGTGGCGGTAATGGTGTGTTAAAAACAATCAGCCACGAATGCAATATGAATACATGGCAGTTCTTGTTTACATGCTGTTAATTGCAATTTGAATATTACTTCTCAAATAAGATTTACTGTACAGGCTGCTTAGATTATTCTGAGTAGCCTGTTCTTATAAAAGAAGATTTCCTCAAAATACATTATGGTGTATTGAATAATATATGAGGAATTCAAAATAAATATTACAGGAGGTAAGTATGCATAAGAAGTTTTGTGGTCTTTATATTGAATATATTTTTGAATACATCATAGAGACATTAAAAGAGAAAGAGGATTATCTTTTTGATAGTGAAAAAATTAAATATGTAAAAGAAATTATTGAAAAGGAGATTTTTCAAAGAGTTTTTAAATCGCTACTATATTGTATGAATGTAGAGCGATTAGATGGAAATTTATCTGGAAATACTCCAGAGGAACGTTATGAAATGTTCAGTAATACGAGATACTGTATAGAGGCAATGGGCAAGAATTTTCCAACAATGAGAAATCAAATATATGACGAGATGGCACATAAATGTGTATATGTAATGGAAGTAATTAGAGAACTTGAAAATAACAAGAATAAAATTGGTAGACATTTTGGGATTAACCCGGGAGAAATTGTACAAGTGCAAAATAGTGGAGATTGGCACGATAGTGAATGTGTCTTAATTTTTACATTCCAATCTCAAGATAAAATTGTATACAAACCAACCCGAGGAGAAAATTTGCAATTTATGAAAGGGTTTATGGACTATTTTTTTGAACCAGAATATGCCGAACAATACATAGGTTTGTGTATCAGGAAAGGTACTTGGGTAAAGTTTGTCAAGCATATCGAACTAACAAATTCAAGAAATGTTGAACGGTTTTATTATAATTACGGAAAAGTGTTATTTGTCGCA
>OLPY01001569.1_pt1 | contig 15760 bp, 11 predicted proteins | sample 1672481 | NCBI WGS metagenome assembly OLPY01 (sample SAMEA3136691, study PRJEB25190) | human gut metagenome | biome: human gut; feature: human-associated habitat; material: faeces | place: Austria | collected 2013 | reverse complement strand
TTTGCGCTGTGATACGCTATAATAAAACATGGTTTATTATAAGCAGCTGTGGGCGCGCAGCGCGGCACAGCAGCAGGGTAGGTGGAAGAGATGGAAAAAACTGTATCGGCAGTATTGGTGGCGGCGGGCTCCTCGACCCGCATGGGCTTTGATAAGCTCAGCTTTGATCTGGGCGGTGAGACGGTGCTGCGCCGCAGCATCCGTGCGTTTGAACAGTGCCCGCTGGTGACGGAGATCGTTCTGGTGGCGGGCAAAAACCGTGCTTTCGTGGAGCAGCAGGCCGTCGGCTGCACCAAGCCGGTGCAGATCGTGGCCGGTGGTGCCACCCGCGCCGAGAGCGCCAAGAATGGCGTGCTGGCAGCCCACGGGGAGCTGGTGGCTGTGCACGACGCAGCCCGGCCCTTTGTGAGCCCGGCCGTCATCGCGGCGGTGCTGGAAGCCGCTGCCCGCTGCGGAGCCGCCGCCCCGGCAGTGCCGGTGAAGGACACCATCAAACAGGCAAAGGGCGGAAACGGCAAGACTGTGCCGGAAGGCTGCATGGTGGAGAACACCCCCGACCGCAGCACCCTTTATGCGGTGCAGACGCCCCAGTGCTTCGACCGGGCCGCCTATCTGGCGGCGCTGGATGAACTGGACGAGGCCAGCGCCCGCCTCGTCACCGACGACTGCAGCCTGTTTGAGCTGACGGGCCGTCCGGTGGAGCTGGTCCAGGGCGACTACGCAAACATCAAGATAACCACCCGGGAGGACCTGCCCCGGGCCGAGAACGGAGGAAAGAAAATGCGCATTGGTCATGGTTACGACGTCCACCGTCTGGTGGAGGGCCGCAAGCTCATCCTGGGCGGCGTGGAAGTGCCGTATGAAAAGGGCCTGCTGGGCCACTCGGACGCCGACGTGCTGGCCCACGCGGTCATGGATGCCGTGCTGGGCGCAGCGGCGCTGGGCGACATCGGCCAGCACTTCCCCGATACGGCGGAAGAGTACGCCGGGGCTGACAGCCTCATGCTGGCCCGCCGTGTGGCAGAAATCATGATCGGGCACGGCTGGCGCATCGAGAACATCGACGCCACCATCCTCTGCCAGCGCCCGAAGCTGGCCCCCCACATCCCGGCCATGCGGGCAAAGCTGGCCGAGGCTTTCGGGATGCCGGTGGACGCCGTGAGCGTCAAAGCCACCACCGAGGAGCATCTGGGCTTTACCGGCGAGGGGCTAGGCATCGCGGCCCACGCCGTCGCCCTCATCGAAGCAGTGTGAACGGGAGAATGTGACCCATGACTCTGAACTCTATCGTAGCAAACTTCCAGACCTTCAAGCTGGTAGACCTGCTGGACATCCTCATCATCGCGTTCCTCATCTACCAGCTGCTGGGATTCGTCAACCGCACCCGCGCCGGCCAGCTGGCCAAGGGCGCGCTCATCGTGATGGCGGTCTATCTGGTGGCGAACATCCTGAATATGCGCACCGTCACCTGGCTGCTCAACTCGCTGCTGCAAGTCGGTCTGCTGACGCTGGTGGTGCTGTTCCAGCCCGAGATACGGCGTGCGCTGGAGCGGATGGGCCAGACCGACCAGTGGGCCTATCGCTTCTTCAATAAAAACCGCTACAACGACACCAGCCTCAAGGGCGCGTGGCGCAGCGCCATCATCGCCATCTGCGACGCGGCAGAGCGCTTTTCGGAGACCAAGACCGGCGCGCTCATCGTGCTGGAACGGAACACCAACCTTTCTGAGATCGTCCGCACCGGTACGCCCGTGAACAGTGCAGTCAACCTCGAGGTGCTGGGCACCATCTTCTACGAGGGTACCCCCCTCCACGACGGCGCAGCCATCATCGAGGATGGCCGCATCAAGGCCGCAGGCTGTGTGCTGCCCCTTTCCAACAACCTGGACCTGGGCAAGGACATGGGTACCCGCCACCGCGCCTGCCTCGGCATCGCCGAGAACTCCGACGCCATCGCCATCGTGGTCAGCGAGGAGACAGGCATCATCTCGATGGCGAAAAACGGTGTACTCATGCGCCACTTTGACCGTCAGACCCTTTACACCCGGCTGGTGGATGAGATGATACCCAAGGAGACCGCCAGCGAGAAGAGCGCTGCCGAGGGCTGGAAGGCCCGGGGCAAGCGCCTGCTGAACTGGGTGAACAACAAGGAGGAGGATGAGCAGCAATGAGCACTGAGCAGAACAACGGCAAGCCTGCCGTACCCCCCAAGCGCAATCTGCTGAACGACCGCCGCATCCGGCTCCTGCTTTCTTTGCTGGGTGCAGTCATCGCGTGGATGGCTGTCACCATCGTCGTGCAGCCCGGCACCACCACCACCATCTATAATGTTCCGGTGGACTTCAGCTATGATTCGGCTGCCTACACTTCCCGGGGCCTGAGCATCGTCAATGCAGAGGAAAAAACGGTCAACCTGAAGCTTTCCGGCGACGGCTACACCATCGGCAGCCTGTCGGCCAACGACTTTGTCGTCTACCCCGACTGGTCCAGCGTCCGCGACAGCGGCGAAAAGAGCCTGCGCCTTCAGGTGCGGAGCCAGAGCACCCTGCTCACCGGTGTGTCCGTCTCCATCGACGGCGACAACACCGTGGACGTGGTGTTCGATGTGGTGGAAGAAAAGACCCTGCCCATTCAGGTGACGACGAATTACCTGAAGATAGCAGACGGCTATATCCTCTACGGCACCGACATCTCGAAGGAGACGGTGACGCTCTCCGGACCCAGCACCGAGCTGAGCCAGGTGGAGACCTGCACCGCCGAGGTGACCTACAGCGGCGAGCTGACCAGTCCCGTCACTCTGGACACCGGCCTGCGTTTTTACACCCGCAGCGGCGGAGAGGTGAAATTTGAGTATACTACTCTGGAAACGGACAGCGTCGAGGTCACGCTGCAGGTGTATAAGCTGGCCACCCTGCCGGTGGAAGTCAGCTTTATCAACGCGCCCCGCGACTTTGACCCCTCGGTGCTGGTCTACTCCCTGAGCAAAAAGACCCTCAATGTGGCCGGCCCGGAGTCCCAGATCGACCGTCTGTCCACCCTGTCGGTGGGTACCATCGACCTTTCCACCTTTGCACTGGATAAGGTGTACGAAATGCCCATCGAGCTGCCCAGCGGCATCCGCCTGCTGGACAACATCTCCACCATCACGGTCAGCTTCGACAGCTCCCGTCTGGAAACCAAGACCATGAACCTGCCCGCCAGCTGTGTGCAGGTCATCAACCTGCCCTCCACCTACACCCTGACCGTGGAGACGGAGCGGCTGATGAACGTCACCCTCTGCGGCCCGGCCGGTTCGCTGGAAGCACTGAATCCGGAACAGGTGGTCATTGAGATCGACGCCGACGACTTCTATGTCGCCATCGGCCAGCAGAACATCGCCTGCCGCCTCTATGTGCCGGCCAACGACAAAATTTTTGCGCTGGGCAGCTATGTGGTGCAGTGCAAGATAGAAAGTAACTGAGTATATGATCCTGATCCATGATATTCGCCTGCCCCTCTCCGCCGGGGAGCCGCAGGCCTACGAAAAAGCCCTCCGCCTCGCCCGCATCCCCCGGGGAAAGGTGAGCCATCTGGGCATCGCCCGGCTCTCGGTGGACGCCCGCCACGGCCAGCCCAAGCTGGTGTATACCGTGGCCGTGACCCTGAAAGAGGAGGGGGAAGAGGCCGCCTGTGCGGGTGCTTCCCGCAGCGTCACCGTCCGGGGCAAGACCGATCTCTCGGTGCAGAACGGCACTCTGCCGCTGACGCACCGGCCAGTGGTCTGCGGCCTCGGCCCGGCGGGCCTCTTTGCGGCGCTGCTGCTGGCCCGTCAGGGCTACCGGCCCATCGTGCTGGAACGCGGCCCGGCGCTGGACGAGCGCGTCAAGGCCGTGGAGCATTTCTCCGCCACCGGTGAGCTGGACGAGAACGCCAACATCCAGTTCGGCGAGGGCGGCGCCGGAACCTTCTCGGACGGCAAGCTCACCACCCGCATCGGCGACGAGCTCTGCGGCTTCGTGACCGAAGTGTTCCTCGAGCACGGCGCGCCGAAGGAGATCGCCTGGCAGCAGAAGCCCCATGTCGGCACCGACCTGCTGCGGGGCGTCATCACTTCGATCCGAAAAGAGATCGAGTCGCTGGGCGGCGAAGTCCACTTCAACACAGCCCTCACCGGCTTCGAGCGGCGGGACGGCCAGCTCGTCGGCATCCAGACCACGGACGGTGCGTTCCCCTGTGAGGCGCTGGTGTTCGCGGTGGGCCACTCGGCCCGCGACACCTTCGGGATGCTGATGGACAGCGGCCTCGTGCTGGAGTGCAAGCCCTTCAGCGTCGGCTTCCGGGCAGAGCATCTCCAATCGGAGATCGAAAAGAGCCTCTACCACGAGGCGGCGGGCCATCCGGCCCTGCCGCGCGGCGAATATCAGCTTTCGCAGCACGTTGAAAAACGGTGCGTTTATACGTTCTGTATGTGCCCAGGCGGCCAGGTGGTGGCTTCGGCCAGCGAAAAGGGCCGCGTCGTGACCAACGGCATGAGCTATCACGCCCGCAGCGGCAGGAATGCCAACGCGGCCGTGGTGGTCAGCGTGGGCGGTGAAGACTTCGGCAATGACCCCCGGAAGGCCATCGCCTTCCAGCGGGAGCTGGAAGCCCGGGCCTATGCGGCAGGCCGTCCCGGCGGAGAGTATGCCGCCCCGGCGGAGAACATCCAGAGCTTTTTGGAGGGCAGGGGCCGACTGAACATTGGCCGCGTCCAGCCCACCTATGACCGGGGCGTCGTCGCTGCGGACCTCGGCGCACTGCTGCCGACCGAACTGGCCGACACCCTGCGGGCCGGTCTGCGGGCTTACGAGCGGAAAATTGCGGGTTACACCGCCCCCGAGGCCATTCTGACCGGCCTTGAGACCCGTACCAGCAGCCCGGTGCGGCTGAAACGGGAAGAAAATTTTGAATGCGCCCAGCTGGCAGGATTGTATCCCTGCGGCGAGGGTGCCGGATATGCGGGCGGCATCATGAGTGCCGCCGTCGATGGCCTGCGGGTGGCCCGCGCCATCATCAGCCGGTACAGCCCGGCAGAAGGGTGAGAAGTTGAATGACTGATCGTGAAGACGATTTTGACCGCACGGCGAAGGACAGCGAAGGCCGTAAGGTGCAGCAGGAGCTGGAACGCCAGCTCCGCGAGCTGGGCAACACCATGTCCGACTCCTTCCGCCACGGCTTTGAGGGCCGGGGCGAGGAGATCGGCGACCGTGTGTGGGATGTGGGCCGCGCCGCGGTGAACGCCGCCGGTTATGGCATCTCGGAGGCAGGCCGGGCCTTTCAGGCCGGAAAACAGGAGTACCAGAAGCGGGCCGAGGAGGCCAGAAGCAGCGCCAGCGCCAGCGGGATGCCGGGCTGGGCGCGCAATTTCTTTGCGAAGAAGCCGGAACCGACGGCCATCGAGAATATCCGCACCAGCGCGAAAAAGCGCCACAGTGCAGGCGTCGCCATGCTGGCGACCGGCATCACCTTCGCCGTCCTCTTCGGCATCACGGCCATCGCCTGCTTCGGCACGGCGGGGGCGTTCACGTCCGGCGGCGTGATAGTGGCGGCTGATATGACGTTCCTCAGCGCCATCGGCGATCTCGCACTGGGTGCGATCGCGGTGACGGGGTGGTGCTCTGCCGCTGTGACCGCTGTGTTCGGCTGGCTGACCGCGGCGGGCGCGTCCCGTATGAAGGCCGCCAAGACCCTGGAGCTCTACGCCGATACCGCCGAGGGCTTCGACTGGCACAAGGGCCTGTCCCTCTCCATGCTGGCCGACCTGACGCATAAAAAGAAGACCAAGGCTCTCAAGACGCTGCGGAAATTCATCCACAAGGGCTGGCTCAGTGCCTGGCTGGACGAGAAAAACGACAAGCTCTACCTGACGGCAGAGGACTACCGCGCCGCACAGGAAAATCAGCCCCAGCCCGAACCGGAAAAAGCGCCGGAACAGGCCGGAGAAGTCCCCCTGAACCTCGAGACGACCCGCCGCTTTGCGCAGGTGCTCGAGAAGGAGCAGGAGCTCATGGAGGATGAGCGGGCTGTGGAGGAGCTGCAGCATATGCAGAAGACCACCGAGTCCATCTGTGCCTGGCTGGAAGCCCACCCCGAGAGCCTGCCCAAGGCCCGCCGCTTTGCGGAATACTATATCCCCACCACCCTCAAGCTCCTGCACACCTACAACGACGTGCAGAGCCAGCAGGGCGAGAACGCGGAGGCCATCCGCCGGGATATTGCGGGCATCCTGCACACCCTGAATCAGGCGTATGATAACCTCTACGATAAGCTTTTGTCGGACGTGGCGCTGGACGTTTCCAGCGAGATCGCTGCGCTGCAGGGGATGCTGGCGAACGATGGTCTGGCCGGGGAGGGATTGCGATGACCTACCGGGCCTGGAACACCAAGACCGTTGACCGCGCCGCCCTGAAAGAGCTGACAGCGGCCATCGCCCAGCAGAACACCGAAGAGCTGGAATACCAGAACATGGACGAAGAGTGGAGCGAGGAAAAGTACCGCTCTGTCCTCGCGGCCCAGCAGAAAGAAGCCGGCCTGCTGGCCGGCATCCTCGCTGCCCGGGGCATCACCGACCCCGCCGAGGCGCTGACCCTTCTGGCGGGCGAAGAAGAGCTGAGCGACCCCATGCTCCTGACCGACATGGACAAAGCCTGTGAGCGCATCCTGCGGGCCATCGACGAAGGGGAGACCATCGTCGTCTTCGGCGACTACGACGTGGATGGTGTGACCGCCACGGCCCTGCTCTATCAGCACCTGAAAGGGATGGGCGCCGCCGTCAAGTGTATGCTGCCCAGCCGGGAGGGCGACGGCTACGGCCTCTCGAAGAACGCGATCCAGTCGATCTATGATAAGGGCTGCCGCCTCATCGTCACGGTGGACAATGGCATCTCTGCCGTAGAGGAAGCCGCATTCGCGGCCAGCCTCGGCATCGACCTCATCATCACAGACCACCATCTGCCCCACGACACCCTGCCCCAGGCAGTGGCCATCGTGGACCCCCGCCGTGCCGACGACCACAGCCCCTTCAAGGGCCTGTGCGGCGCGGGCGTGGCCTTCAAGCTCTGCGCCGCGCTGGATGGCTGCCCGCCGGAAGAGATGCTGGAATACTGCGGCGACCTCGCCGCTGTTGGCACCGTGGCCGACGTCATGCCCCTGACAGGGGAGAACCGCACCATCGTCAAAGCCGGTCTGCGCCAGCTGCAAAATACGGACAGACCCGGCTTCTGCGCCCTTTTGGAAGAAGTGGGCCTTGCAGGCAAGCCGGTGACGGCAGAGAACATCAGCTACGCCATCGCACCCCGCATCAATGCGGCGGGCCGGATGGACAGCGCTGTCACCGCTTTGCAGCTGGTGCTCTGCGAGGACGAAGACCGGGCGGTCGAACTGGCCCATAAGCTGAGCGACATCAACATCCAGCGGCAGGAGACGGAGATGGAGATCGTCAAAGCCGCGCAGGAACTGCTGGACGCTGAGCCGGAACGCCTCGAAGATCGGGTCATCCTGCTCTGGGGCAAAGACTGGCACCCCGGCGTCATCGGCATCGTGGCCTCCCGCCTTGTGGAAAAGACCGGACGCCCGGTCATCGTGGTGTCGGTAGATGAGCACGGCGAGGGCAAGGGCAGCGGCCGCAGCGTGCAGGGCTTCAACCTGCACGAGTGCATCGCCTCCTGCGCCGACATCCTGCTCCGCTTCGGCGGCCACGCCATGGCAGCGGGCCTCTCGGTGCGGGAAGAGGATCTGCAGACGCTCCGCCAGCGGCTCAACGACTGGGCGGCCCGGGAGTGTCCCGTGCTGCGCACCCCGCCGCTGGAATGCGATCTGTCCGTCCACCTCGACCGCCTGACGGTGGAGAGCGTTCGCCGCCTCGACCAGCTGGCACCCTACGGTGCCGACAACCCCAGCCCGGTCTTCGTGCTGGAAAGGGCTGTCGTGGAGGGCGTCTACGCCGTCTCGGAGGGCAAGCACTGCCGCCTGCGTCTGCGGCAGGGCAGTTCCAGCATCTATGCCGTCTGGTTCGGGATGCACCCGGAACAGGTGCCTTACTCGACGGGCGACGTCGTGGACGCAGCCATCAGCCTTTCGGTCTACGATTCGCCCCGGGGCGCACAGCTGTCGGGCCGCATCATCGAGCTGCACCCGGCGGGCCTCGGCAACACAGCTGCAGAGCAGGCCGCGCTGGTGCAGGCGCTGCGCCGGGGTACGCCCCTGACGCCGGAGCAGAAGGAGAGCATCGCCCCGGAGCGCAGCCATATCATCACCGTTTATCGGGAGCTGCAGGCGCGGCGCTGGCACGCCGAAGACCTGCAGCCCCTGTTTGCAAAACTCGGCGAGGAGAACACCGGCCGGACGCTGGTGGCCATCTCCGCGCTGGAACAGGTCGGCCTCATCACAGCGGCTGACCGGGGCGGGGCAAAGTTCTGGGAACTCGTGCCTGCCACCGGCAAGAAGAACCTTGCCGATGCGCCCATCCTGAAATGTCTGGAGGAACGATAAAGATGCCTGAGGGAAAGAAACCTGTCGTCCCCGCGCCCGCAGCATCGGCTGCGGCGAAAGAGGACAGCTATTCTGCAAAGACCCATCTCCACCAGCCCGTGCCGGTGACGGAGATGGCTACCGTGGCCGCAACGGCCCTGCCGGCCAACGCCCCTGAGGGGACCCTTCCCTCGGAGGTGCGGCCCGAGATCGTGACCTGGGAGAAGCTGGTGGAGGCCATCAAAGCCAGCGGCAAGGCCTACAACATGGCCATGATCGAAAAAGCCTACAATATGGCCAACGACGCCCACAAGGGGGTCTGCCGCCGCAGCGGTGAGCCCTATATCTGCCACCCGCTGGCTGTGGCCCGCCTTGTGCTGGACCTCGGCATGGACAGCGAGAGCATCGCCGCCGCCCTGCTCCACGACGTGGTGGAGGACACCCCCACCACCCTGACCGACCTGACCGCCGCTTTCGGCGAAGAGGTGGCCGCGCTGGTGGACGGCGTCACCAAGCTGACCAAGATCCAATTTTCCAACATTGAAGAGCTGCAGGCCGAGAACCTGCGCAAGATGCTGCTGGCCATGAGCCGTGACGTCCGCGTCATGATCATCAAGCTCTGTGACCGCCTGCACAATATGCGCACCGGCGACGCATGGCCGGAGCAGAAGCGCCGCGACAAGGCCCGGGAGACCATGGAGGTCTACGCTCCCATCGCCAACCGTCTGGGCATCCTGAACGTCAAGGAGGAGCTGGAAGACCGCAGCCTCCACTACCTCGACCCCGTGGGCTACGAGGAGATCAACAAGATGCTCAGCGAGCGCGCGGGCGACGAGTTTCTGGCCAGCGTGTCGGGCGTCATCAAGAGCCGCCTCGAGGAGAGCGGCATCGAGGGCGCGACCATCAAGCGGAGAGTCAAGAGCATCTACGGCATCTACCGCAAGACCATCATGCAGAACAAGTCCTTCGATGAAATTTACGACATCTATGCGGTGCGCATCATCCTGGACACCCTGGCTGAGTGCTACAGCACTCTGGGCCTCATCCACGATATGTACCACCCGCTGCCCAACCGCTTCAAGGACTATATCTCCACCCCCAAGCCCAACGGCTACCAGAGCCTCCACACCACTGTCATCGGCCACGAGGGCATCCCCTTTGAGGTGCAGATACGCACCCGCACCATGGACGAGCAGGCCGAGTACGGCGTTGCCGCCCACTGGAAGTATAAGGAGGGCCTCGAGGGCCACGATAAACTGGATGAGCGGCTGGCATGGGTCAGCCAGCTGCTGGAAAACCAGCGCGTCAGCGAGGATTCCGGCAATCTGCTCCACGATTTGAAGAGCGACCTGCTGCCGGAGGAGGTCTTTGCCTTCACCCCGAAGGGCGACGTCATCAACCTGCCTGCGGGCGCAAACTGCATCGACTTTGCCTACGCCATCCACTCTGCCGTCGGCAACCGGATGGTGGGCTGCAAGGTCAACAACCGCATCGTCCCCATCGACCATGTCGTGGCGACGGGCGAGATCATTGAAGTCATCCTCGGCCCGGCGGACAAAGGCCCCAGCCGCGACTGGCTCAAGATCGTGCGCACCAGCGAGGCCAAGAGCAAGATACGCAACTGGTTCAAGAAGATGCGCCGCGAAGAGAACATCCAGCAGGGCCGCGACGCGCTGGCCAAAGAGCTGCGCCGGGAGATGATCTTCATCCCCGACGACCAGCTGGACGAGTTCGTGGGCAGCTGCAGCCGTCGTCTGCGCCAGAACAACGCGGAGGAAATTTACGCTGCCATCGGCTACGGCGGCATGACCATCGCCAACTGCCTGCCCAAGCTCAAAGAGGAGTGGCAGAAGCTCAAGGCCGCCGAGGCTGCTGAGAACAAGTCGGTGGAGGACCTGCCGAAGGTCGATTTGAGCCGCGTCCACGCCACCGATGGCGTGGTGGTGGAGGGCTTCGATAACACCCCCATCAAGTTTGCAAAGTGCTGCTCGCCCCTGCCCGGCGACCCCATCGTGGGCTTCATCACCCGGGGCTTCGGCGTCTCCATCCACAAGCAGAGCTGCGCCAACGCGATGTCCAGCATGAAAGACCCCTCCAACGCCCCCCGCTGGGTCAAGGCGTACTGGGCCGACAGCGTCAAGGACAGCTACAAGGCCGGTCTGGAGATCATCGCCCTCAACCGCAACGAGCTGCTGTCCGATGTGCTGGCCGCGCTGGCTGACATCCGCGTCCCCATCTACGCCATGAACGCCCGTCAGGTGGAGAACAACTGTGCCGTCATCAGCCTGACCATCGGCATCAACAATACAGAGCACCTCAACCGGGTCGTGGCCCGTCTGTCCAAAGTCAAGGATGTGCTCAAGGTAACAAGGAGCTAATATGCGTGCAGTCATTCAGGCCGTATCCTCGGCCAGCGTCCGGGTCAACGGCGGCGAGCCGCGCCCCATCGGTCCCGGCCTCGTCATCCTGCTGGGCGTCAAGGACACCGATACCCTCGACATCGTGCCGAAGCTGGCTGAAAAATGCGCGGGCCTGCGCATTTTCAAGGACGAAAACGACAAGCTGAACCTCAGCGCAAAGGACCTCGGGTACTCTGCACTGGTGGTGAGTCAGTTCACCCTCTACGGCGACACGAAGAAGGGCTTCCGCCCCAGCTTCATCAAGGCGGCAAGACCGCCGCTGGCTGTGGATGCCTACGAGCTGTTCCTCGCCGAGATGAACAAGCAGGGCCTCAAGGATGTCCAGCACGGCGAGTTCGGCGCGGATATGCAGGTGTCGCTGGTCAATGAAGGCCCCTGCACCATCGTCATCGACACCGACGAGTGGCATAAAGGAGAAAAATAAACCATGAAGGCATTTCATCTGGTCGGCCCTGCGCCGTTTTACACCAACAGTTTCCTGCTCATCTCGGACGCAGGCAGCGCGGTGGTCATCGACCCCGCCGCCGAGGTGCAGGAGTACGATAAGATCTTAAAGGAGCACGGCGGCAAGCTGAGCCTCATCCTCTGCACCCACGGCCACTACGACCATGTGGGCAGTGCGGGGGTCCTGAGCCGCGAGTGGGGTGCAAAGCTCTACTGTGAGCCCGCCGACTGTCAGGGGACCCAGCTGCTGCCCCTCAAAGGCTCGGACAGCGGCTACGAAGAGGGCGAGGTCATCCCCCTCGACGAGCTGCGCTTCACCGTCTGGCACACCCCCGGCCACACCGAGGGCAGCGTGGTGCTGCTGTGCGAAAACTATCTCTTCGTGGGCGACACGGTCTTTCAGGGCAGCATCGGCCGCACCGACCTCGAGGGCGGCGACAGCCGGAAGATGGACAAGAGCCTGCGCAAGTTCGCGGCACTGCCCGTCCCGGCTGAGGCACAGGTGCTGCCCGGCCACGGCGATTTCTCCACCTTCGGGCAGGAGACCGCCACCAACTTCTATATCAAAAATGCGCTGAGAAACGCATAAAAAGGCGGGATTTCACATGAATATCTATATCACGGGCCTCGGCTCGGGCTACGAGGTGGAGCACCTCGTCCGCCTGTTCTACCCAATGGCCCCGCTCACCCTCACCCCGCCCGAGGACGGCGCAGACTGCGTCTGGGCCGAGAAGCGGCCTGATAAGCTCTGGGCCATGGTGCGGCAGGGCGGCAAGAGCCGGACCGCCGAAGCGCCGCTGCCCATTCCCGTGGAAGAGGGCGGCGAGACGCCGGAATTTGCGCTGGCCAGCCTGACCTATGACCTGCTGCGCAGCTGGACGGGCATCCGCCCGCCCTGGGGCAAGATGACCGGCGTCCGCCCGGTGCGCCTCGTCCACGACAAGCGGGCCGCAGGCTGGACGGAAGAGGAGATCGACGATTTCTTCCTCAAGCGCTTCGACTGCTCGCCCGAAAAATACGGCATGGCCAAGGCCATCGCGGACTTGCAGGAGCCTATCCTGAAAGCAGGCAGTGCGCCCAAGACCTACAGTCTCTATATCGGCATCCCGTTCTGCCCCTCCCGGTGCAGCTATTGCAGCTTCGTCAGCTGCAACCTCGACCGTGACCGCAAACTGGTGCAGCCCTATGTGGACTGCCTGTGCAGAGAGGTCGAGGCTATCCGGGACGAGGCCGACAAGGCCGGGCTGAAGCTCTGCAGCATCTACATCGGCGGCGGCACCCCCACCAGCCTCTCGGCAGCGCAGCTGCGCCAGCTCATGGGGACGGTGCGGGACTGCTTCGACCTTTCCGCCATCGTGGAATACACGGTGGAAGCCGGACGCCCCGACTGCACCGACGCCGAAAAGCTGGCCGTCATCCGAGAATACGGTGCGACCCGCATCTCCATCAATCCGCAGACCTTCTCGGATGAAGTATTGGCGAACATTGGCCGCAGGCATTCGGCCCAGGACATCCTCGACTGCTATGCCGAGGCCCGGGCCGCAGGCCACGACGACATCAACATGGACCTCATCGCTGGCCTGCCCGGCGACACGGTGGAAGGGTTCGAAAAGAGCCTGCGTCAGGCCATCGCCCTCGACCCTGAGAACATCACCGTCCACACCCTGACCCTCAAGCGGGCCTCCCGCATCGTCATCGAGGACCAGAAGGAGAACGACTACGCCGACGTGGCCGCCATGCTGGAAAAGTGCCATCTGCTGTCCGAGGCGGGCTATCGGCCCTACTACCTCTATCGTCAGAAAAATACCCTCCAAAACCTGGAAAACGTGGGCTGGTGCAAGCCGGGTCACGAGGGGTATTATAATATCTATATCATGGAAGAAGTCCAGACCATCCTCTCGGCCGGCGCAGGCGGCAGCACCAAGCTGGTGGCCGACGGCGGCAAGCGGATGCAGCGCATCTTTAATTTCAAGTATCCGACAGAATACATCCAGCGTTTCGACGAAGTGCTGGAACGGAAAAAAGGAGTGGCGGTTTTTTATGATCACGATTTGGGTACCGAAACGTCTGGTTGAGATAGACCTGTACAACGTCGCCGCCCAGAGCCCGGCGGCGCTGGCGGAGATGAGCGAGAAGAGCTACCGCCAGCGGGTGGCCTATGCTGCCCAGAAGATCAGGGACTCCCGCGCCAAGATCGTCATGCTCACCGGCCCGTCGGCCAGCGGCAAGACGACTTCGGCTCATAAGGTGGCCGAGGCTCTGGAAGCCTCCGGCACCCCGGCCCATGTCATCAGTCTGGATAATTTCTTCAAGGGCGCTCAGTATTACCCCCGCCTGCCCGACGGTACGCTGGACTACGAGAACCCCGACACGCTGGATATGCCCCTCATCCGTCAGTGCCTCAGCGATCTGAGCACCACCGGCAAGACTGTGCTGCCCATCTACGACTTCACCACCGAGTCCCGCTCCTCCGAGACGGAGACGCTGGACCTCAAGGGCGGCGTCTGCATCGTGGAGGGCATCCACGCCCTCAACCCCGAGCTGACCGGCCTTGTGAAGGGCGACGACGTCTACCGCATTTATGCCGGCCTGCGGGAGGAATACTGCATTGATGGCCGCCGTGTCATCAACACCCAGGACATCCGCCTCTGCCGCCGCACCCTGCGGGATGCCGCAGCCCGGGGCCGCAGCCCCGCCAAGACCCTCGCCATGTGGGACAGAGTCCTCGACGGCGAGACCCGGTATATCAAGGGCTTCAAGACTACGGCAGACTTTTTGCTGGACACTTCCTTCACCTACGAGCTGGGCCTCATCGCAAAGCTCCTGCGCCCGGTGAGCCAGCGCTTCACGCTGGAAGGCCACAACGCGGAGCTCTGGGACGAGACGGCCCGCCGCTTCGAGCATGTGGCCCCGGTGGAGCTGGAGCTTCTGCCTGCCGACAGTATGCTGCGCGAGTTCTACGCAGGCGAGGTTTGAGAAGCCGTTTTCCTAAGCATTGCACACCGCCCGAAACGGTCTTTTTGCCCGCATACTGCGTTGCTTTCCCTTGCAATCCGTCAGGATTGCTGCGGAAAATCGCCTTGTCTGCGGGCAAAAATCCTCGCCGTTCGGCGCACCCTGCTTACGAAAACAGCTTCTAAACGACATCAGAACGCGGAAAGTGTGCAAATTGCGAAAAAACTGTTTCCAAATCCGCACGATTCTGTAAAACTTGGGTGGGATTCGTTGCATTCCCCCCGGGAGTGCGCTATAATGAAAATAATCTCCGGCGGCACAGGGACAGCCTGAGCAGAAAACGCAGAGGAGTGCTGCCCACCCCGGGCATAGACAAGTGAGGTGTCTTTTATGGACTTCAATAAGATCAAGGAAATGGGCCTCGAGTATGCCGAGAAAGGAAAGAATGCCGCGCTGGATCTGGCCGAAAAGGGCCGCACCCAGGCAAAGATCGTGAACGCGCAGAGCAAGCTGTACAAGGCGCAGCGCCAGCTGGGCGCTCTGGTGTATAGTCTGGCCAAGGGCAACGAGGAGAACCAGCCCCTTGTGGACAAATACATTGAGATGATCGCCAACATCGAGCAGGAGCTCTCCGACCTGAAAGCCTCTCTCGAGCCGGATACCGTCATTGAGACGACGTTCGAGGAGACGGAAGAGGCTGCCGCCGACGTGACGGCTGACGCTGCCGCAGAGCCCGCCGAGGCAAAGCCCGAGGACAACGAGGCCAAGACCTGCCCCCAGTGCGGCGCGCCCGTCTCGGACGACGCGCTGTTCTGCAACAAGTGCGGCGCACAGCTGTAAGCGAAAAAGCCCACGCAGGGCGGTGTCCCCCGGGGGATGCCGCCTTTTGTTGTGAATGAAATGAAAATTTTGCCGCAAAAAGCCGGAAAATGCGCTTGTACCCTTGCATTTCGGCAGATTCTGCGGTACAATTTGAATCTGTTCGCAGATGTTTTCGGAATGCGGAAAGGAGACGCCCCATGCAGGACTGGACGCCGCGTGAACACTATACGGCGGAAGACCTCGTGGAGATCATCCGCATCCTGAGAGACAGGGAGAACGGCTGTCCGTGGGACAAAGTCCAGACCCACGCTTCCATCCGGAAAAACTTTCTGGAAGAAACGTGCGAGGCGCTGGAAGCCATCGACGCTGACGACCCTGTCATGATGCAGGAAGAGCTGGGCGACGTCCTGATGCAGGTGGTGTTCCACACCGTCATCGAGGAGGAGCGGGGCCGTTTCGACATGGAAAAGGTCTGCCGCGAGGTGTGCGAGAAGCTGGTCTTCCGCCACCCGAACATCTTTGCTTCCTCTGCGGCGGAAAATGCTGGTATAAACAGCTGGGATGCGCTCAAAAATAAGGAAAAGGGCCGCACGACTCTGGCCGATGAGCTGGACACCGTCCCGGCCACCCTG
>OLPY01001530.1_pt1 | contig 16018 bp, 10 predicted proteins | sample 1672481 | NCBI WGS metagenome assembly OLPY01 (sample SAMEA3136691, study PRJEB25190) | human gut metagenome | biome: human gut; feature: human-associated habitat; material: faeces | place: Austria | collected 2013 | reverse complement strand
TCGCGTAGTACCAGGTCCCGCCGTCGAGGACCCACCCGGTCGCCATGGCGCCGGACGAATTAAACCAGTACAGGGAGCCGTTGCACTCGTGAAGGCCGGTTGCCATGGCACCGCCCGCGTCGGGCTCGAGCCAGTACCACGTGCCACTCTGAAACAACCATCCGGCATACGCCTTGCCGTTGGAGGCTGCATAATACCAGGTGCTGTCAATTAGTTGCCAATGATAAAGGGAGACATCAACATACGCGTAGTTCATATCAACGTTGCCGTTGATTCCAGGGACTTTTCCGTTGCTCTTATACTGCCAAAAACTGTAATTGCCGGTATAGTCACATTGCGAGTTATATTGAGCAATCCAATGATCCCAAGAGCTACTCTTAAATACAGAGTCAGTCAAAATGTTGTTAAACCAATTTAAATTTGCATAAATACCAGGCTCATATCCTGCGGCAGAAATCCTATTACAAAAAACCTGCGCCCTCGATGCAATTCCGGTTTGACGTCCATTTGCAATTATCGAGTTATCCTCAAGATCGTAATACACCGGCAATCTTGGATTATGTCCAGAAAGGCAATTGATCACCATTGATGCCTCATCGGCTGCCTGCTGATTATCAAAAGCATATGAATAGATATAGACGCCGTAGGGAATTCCGAGTCGCTCGCACTCAGAAATATTTCGATTAAATTGATAGTCAACTCGACCGCCCCAAGATGGAGCGCCAAATCCAACACGCAGAATAGCGAAATCGATACCAGAAGCCTTAACAGCATTCCAGTCAATACGTCCTTGATGCTCACTGACATCGATGCCCTGCGCCGTAGCCCCATCGGGAAGAATGTCCATGGACAATAAGGCTATTCCATCTTCTTCGGAAGAAGCATCCTCTGCGACCAATTGCCCATCCTCATAACGCCAGGAATTCTCAACTAGGGACCGCGCAGCTTCCGCGTTCGAGGGGAAAACAAACACAGAAATGGGCGCAAGGACCATCAGCACCAACAATGCCGGAAATAACTTAAGATGTTTGCTCATGTAAACCTCGTCATTCGTTCTTGTTTGCGTTTAGCTTACAGCATGGCTGTGAAAGATTTCCGAACATCCAACTGGACAAGATGCCATCTAGGACGACAAATAACTGCACGCAATACCACAATGTAAACAAGAACTTCCCAGCAGGGTGAAACCAAGGACTCCTAGTCCCTACTCTTACCCCCCAAGAATACCGACTTCAAATAAACTTTCAAACTAGATGTCAAAAAGGTAGGGGACCCAGAGAGTCCCCTACAACTCAGAATTCTAACGAATCAATATTACTTTCGATGGACCCAAAGCGGTCAAACCGGAGATGCGGTTTCCATAACCGTCACTATGCCAAAACAAGTTTTCGCTCGGCGAATTGCCCCAGAAAAAGCCAATGTGGCTATCGTCCGCATATGGGTTGTAAGGATTGAAGAACACAATGTCCCCCTTACGAGCCAAACCGCTACGTAACAACTCATCAATAGAGTTGAAATAAGTCACGTTTGCGCACGTATCGATAGCGTAGCCGTACCAACGATAAGCGTTAACGCAGCCGCCCCTTCCGGGACCACCACTCCAAGGGGAATGGCTCTGCTCGGCGGCAATGGGAGCTAAATTCCCGCCCGCTTTCATATATGCATGCGATACAAATCCGCCGCAGTTCATACCGGTATACCCGTCCCAACGAGGATCACCCTTTGGATACATGCATGTTTCTCGGCTAAGATGCGTATCATAGCGTGTTCCACGGTAATAGCCATCGTTTTCGTGGCTCATAAGCCAATTGACCAGGCTGGACCTATTAACCCCCAAAACAGAACCAGACGTATTCAACCATGCACCACTTGCATTGAAGTAGTAGTCGACGCCATCGATTTTCAGCCACCCGTTAGCAAACATAGCGCCCGAAGGCTGAAGCCAGTACCACGTGCCGCGGTCATTGAGCCATCCGGTCTTCATCTTGTAGGTGGAAGGATCCATCCAATACCACGCACCGTTAACATATTGCCAACCAGACTTAAGGACACCATTGGAAGATGCGTAATACCAAGTATTGCCGCTTTCGTCAGAAGCGTCTTTCGACATAATCCAACCAGATGCTACATTGACAGCACCGTTTGCATCCGCATAGAAAACCGCGTCTCCAATATGAATCACACCTGGCAATGAAGACGAGTCAGCACGATCAGCGACTACGGGAGATCCATCAGATGAAGTAGGCAACGGCTCGCTCAGTGCTCCAGACGAATTCGCCCATGCCATACCGTCGCTCAAGTTAATCCAGCACGAAGATGCCATCGCACCGGAATCATAAGAAAAATAGCGCGTGCTTCCTACCGCGAATTCACCAGTACACATTGCGCCGGATACATCATCAAGGTAATACCAGGCGCTTCCGAACTTTATCCATCGTCCTCGTTGAATAGCTCCGTTTGATGCGGCGTAATACCAAGTACCATCAACAAGTGCCCAGCCTGTTGCCATGGCGCCTGAACTCGTAAGGAAATAGGTGGACGACTCCACTTGCGTAAAGCCCGTGAGCATAATATGGCTTCCTGGATCCAGGTAATACCAAGAATTCCCTAGAAGTAACCAGCCTCCATGCAGTAAGCCGTTGGAGTCAGCGTAATACCAGTTGTTGTCAATAAGAGCCCACTGGGAGGATAGCATGGCCCCTGAGCTGTTAAAGATATAAGAAGTGCCATTACATTCTTTCAACCCGGTGGCCATAGAACCGTCTGCAGGATCAAGCCAGTACCAACGACCCCCATCCGAGAGCCAACCTTTTACCAGGGGGCCAGAGCCGGAGAAATAGTGCCAAACGGAAGCATCAAGATGCCATCCGATAAGCATCACACCAGAAGAAGAGAATCCATACGTGGCTCCCCCGATCTGCAGCATCGAGTCGTGGACCATCTTGCCTTCATCATCCAGCCAATACCAGTTGCTGCCGTCTGAAAGCCAGCCTTTTACCATGGCGCCAGAACCGGAGAAATAACGCCAAGCAGAAGTGGAGCCCGTAGAATCTAGGTACCAGCCGACACGCATTGCGCCCGAAGAGGAGAAGGCATACGTCGCACCCCCGACTTGAACCAACCCATCCTGAGCCATTCGACCTTCGTCGTCGAACCAGTACCAGCTACCGTTTATATGTCTCCAAGAAGAAACAGCGATTGTTCCGTCGGACAAGCCCCAACGCCAAAAACCAGCCCCTTCTTCGGGTGATATCCACCCCTGATGCCAAATAATTTGATTCGAAACCTCAGAAGGGGCCTCATTATCCACCTGAGAGTTCTGCTCGACAGCGAAGGTTGACTCGCGCTGAGCATCGACGCCTGACTCGACAGAAGCAATAGCAACATTAGATGCGGGACCTTCGTCAGTGTTATTCGAATCAAGGGCGTATAACATCGAGGGCGAACCCAAAAGGAGCCCCAAAGAAACAAGGCCCGAAAAGACCAGCTCCCCGAATGAGCATTTCTTCATAGCAGCACGGTATCCAATCACACAGCGACCCCGTCACCTCAGGGCAACGGGGCCTCAATCAAAACTAGCTCAATAATGTGCTAGCCAATTTGCTGGCAGTTTTTGCACTCTCGTGAAGCGCCACGCCTCTGGGCCTCCTGAATAGAGATCTGCGAATAGCCCTTTGCGTCCTTGCCAACGGTACGGCACTTATGCGTATGGTAAACATCGCTTCCGTTCTTATACCAAACTAAACCATAACCTGGAATCCACTTGCCGTCCTCGCCGACATAATAGGAGCCGACCCAGGCGTTCGTAGCCATGGCGCCGGAAGACTGAAGATAGTAGTCGCCGACCCAGGCGTCGTGGGTCATGGCGCCGGAACCGTTAAAGTAGTACCAGGCCCCGTTGATCTCGAGCCAGCCGGTGACCATGGCACCGGCATTGTCGAACCAGTACCAGACTCCGCCAATGTTGACCCAAGAGTTAGAGGCCATAGCGCCCGAACCACTGAGCCAATACCACGTGCCGCCATTGCTGAGCCAGCCGGTTGCCATGGCTCCCGAACCACTCGCATAGTACCAAGAGCCGCCTGCCAAGAACCAGCCAGTGGCCATCGCACCGGAATCGCCGAACCAGTACCAGGAGCCGCCCAGGCTGCGCCAGCCGTTAGCAACCATGGCGCCCGAACCATCGAGGTAGTACCACGCACCGCCGATGTTAAGCCAACCAGTGGCCATCACACCGGAGGCATTGGTGTAGTACCAGGTACCCGAATCGTTGATCCAGCCAGTCAGCATGACCCCAGATTCGTTGAAATAGTACCAAGCCCCGCCGAGATTATGCCAACCAGTCAGAAGCTCGCCGCTGGAGGTCGCGTAGGACCACTTACCGTAAATGGAGTCATAGAACCAGCCGCTATGCTGCATACGGCCATCAGCATTGGCGCCAGGGGAGTTCAGGAAGTAGTTCTTGCCGTCAATTTGAACTCGGCCGTATGCCATATCATGGCTTTCGGGGTAGAAGTAGTACTTGTCCCCACCGATAGACTGCCAGCCCGAAACTGCGGTCCCGTCAGCGCCAAAATAGTACCAGACGGCTTCGTAATCCTTATGCCACTGGTTCGTGACCATGGCGCCAGTATCGGGATCGAAATAGCGAAGGTTGCCGTCCTCGAACCGAACGAGTCCGGTCTGCATTAAACCATCTTTGTTGAAATAGTATGTACCTGCGGGACGTGATGTAACTCCAGAAGGATCGGTCCGCGAGGCGCTCTTATCGATAGAGTTTAAGCCTACTAGAAAATCTCTGTGAGCAGTCCCCCCCGGCATTGCACTCGACGCTATACCGCGTAAGAGGGCCAGACATCTGTTCATTTTGAGTGCCGTTCCAACCGTCATATCCCCAGTAAGAAATCGGGCGGTTATCGCCAACGCACCATTCCGTGGGCTCGTCTACCGAGGCGCTGCCCCCTCCAACACCGCCAATAAGACCTGCTTTTGCGGTCAATGGAGCGCAAGTAAGGCAGGCAGTTGCAAATACGGCCAAACCGAAAGCCTTTAGCCCGCGCCATCTCCTTCGAACGTCTTTCATAGAACATCCTTTCCACGAATCCGGCGGAAACTATATGTTATTTTTAAACTAACAACTGGTGAATTCAAGCGTTTTCAAGTCTGAGACCGAAATATATATTTGACTAGCCCCATTCGCCTCCACATTCAAATATGGCTAGAGCCCCGCTCTCACCCGGGATAAGAAGGCCCGCCCAACAAAACGCACGGGCAAGCCACAGCAGCAAACAGAATGTAGTGACGACGATGGTCTAGCAAGACAACAGGCATGGCCGCTCCGATCTACACATCTCTCTTTCCCAGGATATTCGCGGCCATGCGCTTGCACGCGCGAAGACACCCAGACCTAAAAACGTCGTACTCAAACATGAGCCTTCTGCACGCACGGGCGCTTGGGGCCTTGTTGGCAAGCGCTGCGCGGACTATGGCAGCAACAGAAGGAGCACATTGCGTAAGCGCAGCATCGCTCCCCACAGCGGAACCAGCGAGCACCGTAGATACAGCATTGAATACTTTGCCGCACTCCGTACCCAGCAACCTGATTGCATCGTACAGCACCAAATCACATAGAAAGTATGCCAGGTCATCGGCATGCTGCGCGTCAAGGTCATCGCGATGCCAGTCGGCTAACACCGCGGAGTAAATCTTCACGTGCTCCAGCAGACGTGTTTCGTCATCGTAGCGCATGGTGTCCATGAGCGAGCCCTTGCGCGCCACACGGTAGTCATACAATTTATTCGAAATCAGCGTTGTTTTTCGCGAACGACCATATATCGCCATTTCGAAAACTTGATCTTCACCATAGCTGATAGATTCATCGAACTGAATAGCGTTATTCGCCAGAAAATCACGTCTGCAGGCAGTCCGCCACACAAAGGGACGCGAATTCTCTTTAAACAATAATTCGAAACTATATCCATGAAAAGAAACGTCCCGTGGACTCAAAACCTGGTTAAGCCACGGATACCCCGCCTCCAGCGGATACGGATTCGCACCAAAGGTCAAAACGTCGCAGTCCTCGCGCTCAAAGGCATCAACGATCACACGGCATGCATCGGGCGTAAATCGGTCGTCGGAATCCAAGAACGCGACGATAGGCGCCGTGGACGCGGCGATGCCTGCATTACGTGCACTCGACAGGCCGCCATTCTCCTTATCGACCAGCGTAAAGCGCGCGTCCTTTTCGCAATAGGCAGCCGCAATATCGCGCGAGCCATCCGGCGAGCCATCGTTGACCAGCACGCCTTCCCAATCGGGCATGTCCTGCGCAAGCAGGGAGTCCAGGCACCAGGCCAGGCACTCCTCCACTTTATAGATGGGAACAACAACGGAAATCTTGGGGGTAGCCATAATCACTCGCTCCTACTGTGCGGCGGGAACGTCATCAGGGTGCGGGTTGTCGCCGTAAGTGCGCCGATACGTCAGCACGCGCCACACCAGCGGCAGGCCGCCAATCTTAAAGTAATGCTTAAACGTATTGAGCTTACCCGGCTTCTTAAAGCCAAAGCGCGAATCGATATAGGCGCGAGGCGACTTGACCATCAGGCGCAAGTCGGTCTCGCCACGCGGATCAAACAGCGACAGGTCAAAGCGACCGGCATCCCAATCGGCCTTGAGCTCGGACGAGGCTTTCTTCCAAAACTGCTCACGCAGCTCATCGACCAGACGCTCATCATTCCAACGGTACGTATCGACTTTCATGCGCATTAAAATGCCCTGAAGCTGAGCCTTGAGCTCGGGGCGCTCGTCCAAAAAGCGCTGCATCTCGACATACTCGTCGCACACACAAAACACCTTGTTGGGCGAATTAACGGAGCTCTTCTCGTTATCCTGGCGATAGCACAAAATGGGGTCCGCAATAAACGCGGCACGCTCGGCGCAAGCCCAAACCTTAAAGTTAAAGCCTGCGTCCTGATACGAGGCACCCGGCGTGGGAAGGAACCGAATCTGATTGTCGTTGAGGAACTCGCGCCGATAGATAGCCGACCAAATGGAAGGTTTGCGGTAGAAAATGCCCGGGCGATCGACGGGGCAATACGCGGCGCCCGTCATATGCTCGTCAATGATCCCAAACAGCTCACGGCGCTCGGTGGGCGTGGACCAATACAGGTAAAAGTCGCCCTTAACGACATCGGCATGCTCAGCATCGGCCTTGGCGACCAGCTTTTGGAGCGAATCCTCAAACATAAAGTCGTCGGACTCAAGGATGCCCACGTACTCGCCGCGCGCCATCTCCAGGCCGCGGTTCATCGAGTCGCCGTAGCCGCTGTTGGCTTTGTCGATCATCTTGACACGGGAGTCGCGCTCCATGTACTCGCGGATAATCGCCGGCGAGCTGTCGGTCGACCCGTCGTTAATGCAGATGATCTCGATGTCCTTGAGCGTCTGCGCCACGGCGGAATCGAGGCACTCGCGCAGATAGCGCTCGACATTGCAAATGGGGACAAGCAGCGAAACTTTAGGGGTATCAGAGTTCTGCAAGAGAACCTCCTGTTGAATAGCGTGTAACAGGGTTATTTTAGCAGCCGGGTCGCGGCGGACGGCAGCGCTTGGAATTAGATAAAGCGCTCCAGGCAGGCTTTGAGACCGCGAGTCGAAAGATAGAACAGCGTGGCGTTTGCCATCGAAACGCCCGAGGTCGCCGCAACGAGCTTGTGGGCAACACGGCGAACGGCGCCCTTAGCAGGCATATCCGCCCACTCCGTTCCCAAAAACGTCGTGAGGTCCATGTTGACGCGAGCCGCCACGCGATGGAAGTCATCGGAATCCAAGCGCGCCAAATCAAACACGATAAGGTCCAAGAACCAGGTGATCAGCTCGCCGGGACACAGGTCCGAAAGACCGTAGGCCGCCCAGTCCTCCAAGACCTCCTCGAGCATCCTCATATGGGCGTCAAGCTTTTTGGCGCGAGCCTCGGCACTGTTGAACTCGTGCGTCGCCGATTCGCTCTCCATCACGTAGTGGTAGAACTTGTCCGGCATGACGACGGTCTTACGGGCAAGCGCATAAGCCGCAAATTGGAAGACGACGTCCTCGCCCAAAGCCAAACCGGGGGCGAAGCGAATGCCTTCGCGATTGAGCAGCTCGCGCGAAAAAGCCGCACGGCAGGCATAGGGCTGCGCATTCGAATGGAACAGCAGTTGGGGATCTCGGGCACCGAAGGTACCAGCTTTGGGGCTCATGAGTTGCTGGACGCGTTTGGGGGCAGCATCGGCAGGTTCACAGACGCCGCCAAAAACGGCGGCCTCGGCATCCGCAGACTCCATGGCATGCAGCACGCGCTCGACCGTCTGGGCATCGATGTAATCGTCGGCGTCCACAAAAAAGACGGTCTCGCCCTCGGCAGCATCGACACCGGCATTTCGAGCGCACGAGACGCCCGCGTTTTCCTGGTCAATCACCAGTACACGATCGTCGGCCTGCGCGATCTGGCGCAACGCGTTCAACGAATCATCAGTCGAACCGTCGTTGACGCAGACAACCCGAATCGAGCGCTCGGACTGGGCCAACAGCGAATCGAGGCATCGCTGAATCGAGCGCGCAGAGTTGTAAACGGGGACGACAATGGTAGCTTTAGGACACGAGGCCTCTCCCATGCCGACCTACCCCCTCAGCGATTCGATGAGGAAGGCAGCAACCACGCCTGGGCCTCCAACCGAGGCGTAATACTTAGCACGCCCCAAGGCACCATCCGTCGCAAAACTCGGGTGCTCGTCAACCCAGCCCTCAGGATCTTTGAGGATGGCAGCGAGATTTGCGCGCTTCCACGGCTTGAGGTCGTCAAGCGAAAAGTCCCCGGCGTCCAAGGCCGCCTGAAATTCCTTGGCCATCTGCACCAGGAACTCCTTATAGAACTTAGGCGCCAGGCGCACGTAGTTCCACATGTACGAATCGTACTTAATGAGCTGATTGAACTTGAGCATGCGCGCGACATCGCCGCTTGCGTGGTCGCGGGCATAATCCTCTCGAATCCAACGCTCAATCTCGGCATACTCGGTATTGACGCAAAAGACCTTAGCCGAAGAATTGACCGAGGAATTCTCGTTGTCCTGGCGATACGACAACACGGCATCATGCAGGTAAACAGCCTTATCGGCGCACGCGATCACCTTAAAGGCGAATGACGTGTCCTGAAAGGATGCCCCCGGAGTCGGCAGGAACGTAATACCGTTGCGGTCAAGAAAATCGCGACGGTACACGGCCGACCAAATCGACGGCTTTTGCTTAAAGAACTGCGTCGTATCGCTCGGGTGCACCGGCTTGCCACAGTCCTTGGCTTTAAACATCTCGTGCAGCGAACGGCGCTCCTCGGGCTTAGACCAGTAGAAATCAAAATTCGCCTTCGCAAAGTCGGCATTATTGCTATCGGCGGCCGAGACAAGCTTTTCGAGTGCGTCGGGCGCCATAAAGTCATCGGACTCCAAGATGCCAACGTACTTGCCACGCGCCATCTCCAGACCGTGGTTCATCGAGTCGCCATAGCCGCTGTTGGCCTTGTCGATCATCTTGACGCGCCTATCGCGCTCCATATACTCGCGGATAATCGCCGGCGAGTTGTCGGTCGACCCGTCGTTAATGCAGATGATCTCAATATCCTTGAGCGTCTGCGCCAGGGCGGAATCGAGGCACTCGCGCAGGTAGCGCTCAACGTTGTAGATGGGAATAAGCAGCGACAGGACAGGGCTGCCAGAGGAATTAGTAGACAAATGTGCTCCTTAGGAAATACCTGTCGTTTCATGGTATCAAAGGGTCAGCGCACCAGCGGGCGTTTATATAATCTATGGAGCCTCTTGCGGGCAAAGCAGCCCCACGTCATGCGGCGGGCCCATGGCAGGTTCCTGCGTTTTATTCAAAGCTTGCCGTCAAGGCGCGCCGAGCCTTTACAATAGGACAGTCCCAAGGACGTATTCGATAGCTTCCGTGCAGCGCATGCGCGCCGCGCGTGAAAGGATATATTGCCCCATGCCTTCAACCCTTCCCGCTCCCATCGATAAGCTCGCCATCGTCGTCGTTACGTACAAGCGCCAGGAACTCCTGGCCAACTTGTTTGACTCTATGACCGAGCTCACGGCAACGCCCTGGCGCATCGTGATTGTCGATAACGAGAATTCGCGCGAGACCGAGGCCATGTGCACCGCATTCAACGAGCGCCTGGCCAACCTGTGGGGCATCGACACCGAGCAGCCCGACGCGCAGGGCGGCACCGACCGTGTCATCTACGCCCCGCAGCTCGAAAACGGCGGCGGTGCGGGCGGCTTCTCCGCCGGCACCAAATGCGCCTACGACCTGGGCGCCCAGTGGTTCTGGGTGATGGACGACGACGTGCTCGTCATCCCCGAAGGCATCGAGCGTCTTGCCAAGTGGACCGACCGCTACGATGTCATCCAGGGTTCGCGCCTGGACTTTGACGGCGGCGCCTTCTTTTGGCAATACCAACTCATCCTTTCACTCGGCATTCCCAACCCTGTCGCCAAGTGGGACCTGGGACCCGAGGGCTACCGCGCCATGAACCAGCTGTGCTTTGAGGGCGGCATGTTCTCGCGCCGCGTGGTCGACAAGATCGGCCTGCCCGATGCGCGCTTCTTTATCTACGGCGACGATGCCTGCTACGGCTACGTGGCCAGCCAGCACTTCCCCGCCGCCGTGGTTGCCGACGTGGTGCTCAAGCGCGCCCGCGCCGTCTCTAACTGGGATATCGCCGGCAAACGCCAGCTCAACTCCACGAGCGACACCAACCGCTACTACATCATGCGCAATCGCGGCTTTTTGGCCCGCTACATGCAGATTTACGGTGACTACCACCCCATGCTATTCCGCCTGGGCAATGCCGCGACCTTCTGCAAGGAATTCATTCGCCTGGCTGCGGTCGACAAATGCTTTAAGACCGGTATTCCGGCGCTGCGCCGTGGCATGAAGGACGCCCGCAAGATCATCAAGGACCCCGACTGGAAGCCCATGCCGCCCATGAAGGACACCGAGTAACGGAAGCCGGAAACACCTCGGCGCTCAAAGCCGCTGGCACACCGTAGCCACATGCTGCCCATCAAAACCGAACCCCCAGCGCATGCGACCCACGCCGGGTCGCGGCACACGGATTTCGTCGATGCCGTCGCGCTCTATGTCGAGTAGCGACTGCACGGCCAGCAATTCCAGGCCCAACGCATCCACATCGGGGTCATACATCAAGTTAATCGTTATCAGCGGGCGCTCGTCCAGCATGCCAATCGTGTCTGCTACGTCGAACACAGCACTCGTAGGGAAAATCTGGATGTCCCAGCGACCCGCGCCACACTTTCGCCTCGAGGCAGGATTGGCATAGCCCGGCAAGCCAAAGCAGAGACCCCGCAAGAGCAGATGATATGGCAGCGGCTTATCTGGGTCGGTCTCACCGATTCCCGCATCCCCCAGGATGCGGCTTAGCGCCCGCCTCACGGTATCCTCGTTCCCACGGCACAGCCCGTCGCGAAACGCATCGACGTCTCGAATGTCTTCGGCAGCGCACTCAAACCACTCAACAATCACGAGACGCAAGGCCTGGCGAAGCTCGTTATTGGGCAACCGCAGAGCACGGAGGCGATTGCCATGCTCCGGCTCCTCGGTCATATCCGTCGTCAGGAGACCGGACAGATACAGCGCTGTCCACATGCCATCGTCAGGCGAGACACCTGACCCCACAGCGTCCAAACAAAGCGGGACCTCAGCGCACCCATGGGCCTCGAGTAAATCAAACAAGACCGAAAGGCGGTCGAGATTCCACCCGGCAACTACCCTACTCAGGCAATCCGCATACCCATACAGATCGGCGCGCACAGGAGCCGTGCAGCCTCGGTCCAGAAAACCGATCACACGCGCTGGACTCGAGCAATAAGCCCTACCAAACCGATATCCCTCGAGCCATTCACGCGCATCATCAAGGTATTCCTCGCGCCCAGCATGATTCAGCAGAGCCTCGACCTCGACATCCGAAAAGCCGAACCAACGGTCACACCAGGTCGAAAGCGGCGTCGTCAGACAATACGAGCAGCCATGCAAAGAAAGCGCCGCTTCAGCAGGGCCGGGACACTTCCCCATCAAACACGTCAGCCGCAACGAATCGCGCGCAGTGGCAATGGCGTCAAACAGCACACGGTCAAGTAGTTCTGCCGGATCGGCGTCGGAAGCGTCCCTCGCGCTCGCACGGCGAGACCATGCCGCATCGTACCCATCAACGAGCAATACAACCTGCTCATCGCAGGCCATCTCCAGCAGCTTAATAAGCACGCCAAGCACCGAGGCGACCTCGTCCTCGCTCGCCGCGCCACGCGCAACACGTTCGATGTGACGCACCTTGTCTCGAGCTAAATCCGGAGCCTCCAAAAGCGCCAGCAGGCGGGCGCACTCGCCCGAAAGAGCATCGCGCACGACGTCGGCAATAGCGGCGCCACGCCTCGCAGCGCCAGAAAAGTCCAGCGATATCACCGGATAGCAAGCGTACTCATCCCGATAACGTCCGCCGTCTGCATCCCAAATCTGAGCATCGGCAAACGAGCTCCGACCGGCGCGACCGACCGCAGGACGCTCCAGAAAAGCCCTGAGCATCGACAAGTTCATGCTCTTGCCAAAACCCTCGGGTCGACAGCACACCACAACGGACGCGTCGCAGTCCAACACATCGGCAATAAACATGGTCTTGTCAACCAGCGTGCAGCAACCAAGAGCCTCCGCATAGTCGTGCATGCCAATGGGCAAAACCGCATCGTCGGCACAGCCAATCAAACGCACGTCAAAGCCGGCAGCACAACCATTATTTGCCTGTTCAGACACCAAAACGTTCCCCCTAAATCGCAACACGACGCCAATTGTAATGACCGCATCGCATGTACCGATGTCACCGCGCAAACATATCGGGCAACGGTAGCAACAAGAAGCGTGAGGGGGCACAACTAATCGTTGCACAACAAAACGGGGCCCGACGCATTCGCACCGGACCCCGTCCCGATTCTTTAGTTATCTGGCAACCGAGAGGCTACTCCTCCGAGCCGTCCTCCCCAGAAGCCTTCTTCTGCTGATCGAGCTTATGCTTACCACTTACGATAGACGTAGCGCCCAGTGTGGCCAAGCTCGCGCTGGCAAGGCTCGCCATCACAATCAGATCGCCCGTCTTGGGCATGTTGCCGCCCGAGGACTTGGTAGCTGTAGTCGTCGTGGTCGTGGTGGTCACCGTTTTGGAGTCATTTTGCTCCTGATTCTGGTTGTCAGCACCGCTCTTGTCGTCGTCTTCGGACTGTTTCTTTTCGTCCTCGGTCTTTTTCTTTTCGCCCTCGGTTTTGCTCTTGTCCTTCTTCTGAGCGGATTTGTCGTCCTTCTCCTCAGAGCTAGAACCCTTATCGGATTCGGTCTTCTCGGAAGCCTTGTCCTTGGAGTCGCCCTTTGCGGCTTCGGTCTTTTCCGTGGAAGCCTGATCAGAGTTGTCCTTGTTCTGGGCCGAGCCGTTATTGACGCCAGCCATCAGCGAAGAACCCAGCGTAGAACCAAGCTGCTCGGAGAAAGAAGGCTTCTTGTCCGGCGAAGCAACGGGAGCGTCCGGGGCCTTATTCGAGTCGTCCTTGGAAGCATCGGAATCAGAAGCGGCGCCAGTGTTAGAGTCATTGCTAGAACCAGTATCGGCGGAAGAATCGCTCGAGCCAGTGGAAGAGTCAGAGGAACCAGCGTCGGTCGAACCAGAGGCGGCGCTGCCTGTATTGCCGGCAGAGCTTGAAGACGAATCGCCCGCAGCAGAGCCGTTCGAATCGGAGCCGTTCGAGGTGGAACCGTCGTTGATAGTGCCACCAGCAGAGCCATTACCGTCAGCATCGGTCGAGGGCGCATCCATCCTGTCATCGTTGGCATCGTCACTCGAGCCGTCATTCGAATCAGGCGTCGGCGAGAGCGCCGGCGTGGGCTCGGGCTGCACGGGCGTCGCAGCGGCAGCCTCGTCCTCAGCGATATAAACCAAGCAGTCCTTTAGCTCGTTGCGGTAGCGGTTCTTCCAGCCCTCATGATACTGGGGCTGACTCGAAAACTTAGTGGCGACATTGTTGACCACGCTATTGGAGAGCGCCGTCACAAACTCGCGGTCGGACATATCGTTGGAAAGATTCGCCCAGCGGAAAAAGTCCCTGCAGCCACCGGTGCCGCACATGTTGGTGATGCTCCACACCATGCCCTTGACGCAATCGGCGCGACCCGAAATATCAATACCCAGGCCGCTCTTGAGCCACGCCTCGGTCACCGCATAGTACGAGTTGTACGCATAGGCATCCTGCAGAGCCGAAAACTCAGCAGGGTCGGTGTTATAAGCGCCCTGGAAGGCCTCCTGCGCAATACGGCCCAACTCGGTGAGCTGGCCGTTCTCGTACATGGCATTGCTCGCGCTGGAAATTTCGCCGCCGCGATCAATCGCATCCTTGAGCATGCTGTATTTTTCGGGGTTGTAGTTGTAGGCCTGCTTCATAAACGGAATGAGCGACCAACGACGGTCGAACTGGTAATAGCCCAGCGCGTTGTAGCCGTCACCATACGAAAAGCCCTGGTTATAGTTGCCATGGCTCTCGTACTTGGTAAAGTACTTCATCTCGGGAGTCACGTTGACAAACGAAACGCCCTGGACCGACCTCAGCACGCCCGAGAAGGACTGTTGGGTGTAAAGGCCCTTATCGATATCGGTGGCATCCGAGGCAACGCCCGGCGTGGGCTCCTCGGCAGCGGCGGGTGCCGGCGCGGAAACGGCGCCAAACGAAAGCGCCAGCGTCAGGCCCGCGACAATCGCAGAATGCTTGGGCTGCATAAGATCCTCCCTGCATTGGTGTAGTTAAAGTTCAGTTTGCAAAGATAAAAATAAGTATTGCAGCTCGCCCGTTGTTGCACAACAACCCCTCGGTAAACGGCAACAACCCTCCGCGAAATCTTAAGGAATTGCGCTCAACCTACAGCTTAATGTCAAAGTTGATCTCGGGGACGGCGGCTAGGTCGGCCAACGTCACGCCGTCGACGTACTTTTCGATTACGTCGTCCAGACCGCGCCAGAACTTGACCGTTGAGCACAGATCACTACGGGTGCAGCTGTTGTCGATGCCGTCGCACGCCACTGGAGCCGTGCTGCCCTCGACGGCACGCAGGATGTCGCCGGCGCGCACCTCGGCCGGATCCTTGGCCATCATGTAGCCGCCGCCCTTACCGCGTACGCTCTTAAGCAGGCCCGCTTTCATAAGCGGACGAACCAGCTGCTCCAGATACTTTTGTGAGATATGCTCGCGGTCGGCGACCTCGCGCAGGGCGATCTTGCCCCCGGCATCACCAAGCGCTGCGATATAGATCATCAGTCGGAGGGCATAGCGGCCCTTAGAGGAAATGAGCATACCTACCCTCCCATCGTTGCTGGGACAACATAACCAGGTTTGTTGTCCCAAATTTAAAGCAAGTGGGACAAACACAACAGGTTATTTTGTCCCAGAATTTGAAAAGTCGAGTGGATTAGTCGGGTTTTCCCTTGACTAACGCCGAACCCATAGTAACTTTATTCCGAGAAGATTCCTAGGGTTTAGTACACCTATGAGTACACCATATACAGAGAGGGACAGCATGAGCGCAAATCCGCTGCTTTCCATCGAAGGTCTGACCGCCTCCGTGGACGAGAAGACCATCCTCCACAACGTCAACCTCAACGTCGCCGCCGGCGAGACCCACGTGCTGATGGGACCCAACGGCGCCGGCAAGTCCACCCTCGGCCACCTGGTCATGGGCGACCCCGTCTACACGGTCAACGACGGCCGCATCGTCTTTGACGGCCAGGACATCACCGAGCTCGCCACCGACAAGCGTTCGCGCGCCGGCCTGTTCCTGAGCTTCCAGGCCCCGGTCGAGATTCCGGGCGTGCCACTGTCGAGCTTTTTGCGCGCCAGCATCGCCGGCCGCCCCGGCCTGGAGATGAAGGGCAAGG
>OLPY01001522.1_pt1 | contig 16067 bp, 16 predicted proteins | sample 1672481 | NCBI WGS metagenome assembly OLPY01 (sample SAMEA3136691, study PRJEB25190) | human gut metagenome | biome: human gut; feature: human-associated habitat; material: faeces | place: Austria | collected 2013 | reverse complement strand
CTCGAGGCGGCGGGGGAGCGGGTGCTGCTCATCTCGGGCTGCGCGAGCGCGCACGTGGTGCGCGACTTCGTCCAGGCGCTGCCCGTTGAGGGTCGCTGCGAGGTCGTTGCGGTGGAGAACGACTACTTCGGGGGCAACGTCAACGTCACGGGGCTTCTGTGTGCCTGCGACGTTCTGGCGCAGCTTCCCCAGGACCTGTCGCACACCGTCGTGTGGCTGCCCGACATCATGCTCAACGCCGACCGCCTCACACTTGACGGCGTTGCGGCCGACGAGCTTGTCCACGCGCTCGAGGACCGCGGTGCTCGGGGCTTTTTCGTGACCGCGGTGCCCCAAGGCATCAAACGCGCGTTCGAAGTGCTCTGAGCGTGGTACCCTGAACGCACGTATGTTTTTTCTCAAGGAGGTTCACCCATGACAAAGCCTGTCGTTGCAGTGGTGGGCAGGCCCAATGTGGGCAAGTCCACGTTCGTCAACCGTGTTTCCCAGCGTCCCGAGGCCATCGTGCACGAGACCGAGGGCGTCACCCGTGACAGGACGTTCCATGATTCCGACTGGAACGGCACCGAGTTCTCGCTGTGCGATACCGGCGGTATCGAGGTCGGCGATTCCGAGGATGCGTTCCAGAGCAAGATTCGCGACCAGGCGGTTCTCGCCATCAACGAGGCCGACGCCATCATCTTCCTCGTCGACGGCAAGACCGGCGTCACCGAGGAGGACGAGGCCGTCTCTCGCATCCTGAAGCGCACCGACAAACCGGTCTTCCTGGCCGTCAACAAGTGCGACTCCGTCCTGCAGGACGCCAACGCCTACGAGTTCTACAGCCTGGGCCTGGGCGATCCGTACCCCATCAGCGCCCAGCACGGCAACGGCGTGGGCGACATCCTCGACGACGTCGTGGCTTCGCTGCCTGAGGCCACCGAGGAGGAGATCCCCGAGGACCTCATCCGCGTCGCCATCGTCGGCCGCCCCAACGCCGGCAAGTCCTCGCTGCTCAACCGCCTCTGCGGCGAGCAGCGCTCCATCGTGAGCGACGTGGCCGGCACCACCCGTGACGCCGTCGACACGCTCGTCGAGCACGAGGGCGTCAAGTACCGCCTCATCGACACCGCCGGTATGCGCAAGCGCACCGTTATCAACGAGGACCTGGAGTTCTACTCCTGCGTGCCGAGCGCGCCATCGAGCGCGCCGACGTGGCCCTCATCGTCATCGACTCCACCATCGGCGTCACCGAGCAGGACCAGCGCGTCGCCGGCATGGCGCACAACAACGGCATCGCCGTGGTCGTCCTGCTCAACAAGTGGGACCTCGTCGACACCGCCGAGCGCCGCGAGGAGCTCGAGAACGACGTGGCCGAGCGCCTCAACTTCGTCTCCTACGCCCCCGTGGTGCGCAGCTCCGCCCTCACGGGCCGCTCCTGCCTGCGCGTGTGGGACGCTGTGAACACCGCCGACGCCCACCGTCGCCAGGTCATCCCGACCCCGCAGCTCAACAAGCTCCTCACCGAGCTGCGCGAGTTCGGCCACACGGTGACGAAGGGCACGAAGCGCCTCAAGATGAATTACATCACGCAGACGGGCAACAAGCCTCCCATCTTCACCATCTTCGTGAATATGCCCGAGCTCGTCACCCCCAACTACGAGCACTTCCTCGAGAACCGCATCCGCGACCGTTTCGATCTCACCGGTACGCCCATCAGGTTCAAGTTCAAGAAGAAGGCCATGTAGGCTCTTGCCCCTGGCAGCGCGAAACCGTTAGGAGATAACCTTCCACCATGCTTGTCTATGTGATGTGTGCCCTGGCGTGTGTCATCGCGTATGTTCTTGGCGGCATCCCTTCCGCCTATCTCATCGGTAAGGCTTTTGGCAACGTGGATATCCGTACCCAGGGTTCGGGCAACGTCGGTTCTACCAACGTGGCTCGCACCCTGGGTGCCAAGGCTGGCATTCTCACGCTGGTCAGCGACATCCTCAAGGCCGTGGTCGCCGTTTTGATCGGCAAGCTTCTCATCGGCGTGGTGGGCGCAGGTGCCATCGAGACGACCGCCCCGGGCGGCGTCTACGACTGGTGTGCGGCACTGGTGTACCTTGCGGTCATTTTGGGCCACATGTTCACCCCATTCCTGCATTTTCATGGTGGCAAAGGCATTGCTTCGGGCTTCGGTGGCGCGGTGGTGCTCATGCCGTGGGCAGGTCTGAGCCTCTGGGGGCCGTTCCTGATTTTTGCTGTTAGCACGCGATATGTCTCGCTCGGCAGCATTGCCGGTGCCCTGTCGCTGCCCATTTTTGCCAATCTTTTTTATCAGCCTTCGGTGGCTTTCACGGTCATCGTCTGCATCGTGTCGGCGCTTGTCATTTGGGGCCATCGCTCCAATATCAAGAAGCTCGCCCACGGGCAGGAGAGCAAGTTCTCCGTTAAAAAGTCGAAGTAGGTGATGTGGTGAAGCAGCGCGTCTGCGTGGTCGGCGCCGGCTCGTGGGGTACCGCAGTTGCCGGGCATATGGCCAAGCAGGGCAACGAGGTGCGCCTTTGGTCGCACAACCCCGAGGTTGCCCGTTCCATCAACGAGGAGCATACCAACCCCGTCTATTTGCCCGCATGCAAGCTGGGCGAGAATGTGGTCTCCAGCACCGACCATGCGTGGTGCCTCGAGGGGGCCGACGCGGTGCTGTTCGTTGTGCCCTCAAGCCACCTGCGCTCGGTCGCTCGTGACTGCAGCCCCTTTATCGCGCCTGACCTGCCCGTTTGCGTGCTTACCAAGGGCATCGAGTACGGCACCAACAAGCTCATGACCGAGGTCGTGGAAGACGAGCTCACGGGGCGCAATCGAATCGCGTGCCTGTCGGGACCCAACCATGCCGAGGAAGTCTGTCTCGACATGCCCGCCGGCGCCGTTGCTGCCTCCAGCGACCTGGCATGCGCCGAGTACTTTAGGGACCTTTTTAACGCTGATCTTTTTCGCACCTACGTGTCCACTGACGAGGTGGGCGTTGAGGTGTGCGCTGCGGCCAAGAACGTCGTGGCCATTGCCTGCGGTGTGGTCAAGGGCCTCTCGTTTGGTGACAACACGCTCTCCGTCATCATGACGCGCGGCCTTGCCGAGATGAGCCGCATCGTGGTCGCCCGCGGCGGCGACCCCATGACCTGCATGGGCCTGGCCGGTATGGGCGATCTCGTTGCCACCTGCACGAGCGCCCACTCTCGCAACCAGACTTTCGGCGCAGCGCTTGCAAAGGGTGAAACGCTCGAGTCCTACGAGGCACGCACCCACATGGTCGTCGAGGGTGCCCGCGCCTGTCGTTCCATCCTGCATATGGCCCGTGAACTGGAAGTCGAGGTGCCGCTCACTGAGGCGGTGCATTCATTGCTCTATGAGGGCACGCCTCTGCCCGAAATTGCCGAGACCTTGTTCCGCCGCACTCCGCGCATGGAGTTCTACGGTCTCGATTAACATAAACTGTTTCGCCCATCGTCTGGAGTTCGAAGAGGGGAGCACGACATGCCTGCAGCTACGTTGTCCAAAACCGATGTGATGATGTCCCCGTCGATTCTCTCGGCGGATTTCATGGCCCTGCGCGAGAGCATCTCGCAGGTTTCCAACGGCGCTGACTTCATCCATGTCGACGTCATGGACGGCCACTTCGTGCCGAACCTCACCATCGGTCCCATGTTTGTCAAAGGTCTGGCCGGTTGCTTCAGCAACCCCCTTGACGTGCACCTCATGGTGGACAACCCCGAGCCAACTTGCGACTGGTACATCGACGCAGGCGCCTCGCTCGTGACTGCCCAGCTTGAGGCTCTCACGCATGCCAACCGCTTCGCTCGCCATGTCCGTGAGCGCGGTGCCCTTGCCGGCATCGCCATCAACCCCGCCACTCCCGTGTGCTTGCTGCGCGATGTTGTCGAGGAGCTCGATGTCGTGCTCGTCATGAGCGTGAACCCCGGCTTCGGCGGCCAGTCTTACATCACCTCCACCGCTCGTCGCATCCGCGAGCTGCGTGACATGTGCGCAAACCTCGGCTGTAACCCTGTGGTTGAGGTTGATGGTGGCATCAGCGTCAAGACTGCTCCGCTCGTGTGTGAGGCTGGCGCGAACATGCTTGTGGCTGGCTCGGCCATTTTCGGTGCCGAGGACCCCCATGCCGCCATGGAGCAGATCAGGGCTGCCGGCGCTGCGAGCTTGGTGCTCTAAGCATGCGCGTGCGCCACTATTTCGACCATGCGGCGTCGAGCCCCATGTCCAGCCTATGCCGTGAGGAGATGGCCCGCTACGACGCCCAAGAGTGGGCGGGCGCCAATCCAAACTCCCTGCATACCAGCGGCCGTGCTGCTTTTGCCGCGCTTGAGCGCGCGCGTACCGACGTTGCACGCGCCGTTGGCGCGAAGCGTCCCAGCGAAATCGTCTTCACGAGTGGTGGCACCGAGGCCAACACACTCGCCATCCGCGGCACAGCACTCGCACAGCTCCAAACACCGGGCTCCAAGCGCCGCCGCGTGCTTGTGAGTGCTGTTGAGCACGACTCTGTTCTTGACCCTGCGGCTTCACTTGAACGTGATGGTTTTACGGTCGAGCGGATTCCTGTGCTTTCCAACGGTGTCGTGGACCTCGAGGCCCTTGAGCATATGCTGGGTCCCGATGTGGCGCTCGTTTGCGTGATGGGCGCAAACAACGAGGTTGGAGCCGTGCAGCCCATCGCGCGCGTCGTAACCCTTGCGCATGCCCAGGGCGCGCTTGTGCATTGCGATGCGATTCAGACGTTTGGCCATGTTCCCTTCAGCACCTCGCGGTTGGGCGTTGACACCGCCTCGTTTGCTGCGCACAAGGTCGCGGGTCCCGTCTCGTGCGGAGCGCTTTATGTGCGCTCGCGCACGCCTATCGTGGCGCAGCAGGTGGGAGGGGGTCAGGAGGGCGGCCTTCGCAGTGGCACGCAAGACGTGCGTTCGGCCATGGCCTTTGCGGCCGTTGCCAAGCATGCCGCTGCCACGCTTCAAGACAACGACGCGCTTCTGCGTAGCCACGGCCGCCTGATTGTTGACACGCTGCGCGCCGAAGGACTCGACTTTTTCGAGACCTTGCGCCGCGAAGGCATCGACACGCCCGAGACGCTTCCCAACATCGTGCATCTGCTTGTGCCCGGCCATCAGACGGAGGGTCTCGTCCTTGGCTTGGACGACCTGGGATACGAGGTTTCGGGCGGTTCTGCCTGTTCAAGCGGTTCGCTCGACCCCAGTCATGTGCTAGCTGCCATGGGAGTGCCCCGCGACCTCGCCTTCTGTGCGCTGCGCATCTCCTTCGATGCGCGTGTGAGTGCTGAGGAGTGCGAGGGCTTGGCGCATGCACTTGCACGGGTGTGCCGCGAGGCCTCGACGCGCAAACGATAGGGGAGCACCATGGAGTTCGTTGACTGCCATACCCACACTTTTTATTCCGACGGCAAGGCGAGTGTGGAGGACAACGTCTCCCGCGCCTGCGAGCTCGGACTGACCACCATCTGCATCACCGACCATCTCACGTTGCCCCATGAAATCGACCCCACGTGCGAGGTCAGTGTCCCTGAAGCCGACCTTCCCGCCTATGCCGCCGACATCGAGGCGGCGCGTGCACAGCACCCTGAAGTTGACGTCGTCTTTGGATTCGAGTGCGACTACTACCCGGGCTGTGCTGACAACGTCATCCGCTGGACCCACGGGGCGACGTTTCGGCTCGGCTCGGTGCACATGGTGGACATGCGCTGGATTGATGACCTCAGCGACCTCTCGTTTTGGGAGGAGCGCGGCATCGACGCTGTTTGGGAGGGGTATTTCCGCCTTTGGGGCCAAGCATGCCACAGCGGCCTGTTCGATTCCATGGCGCATCCCGACCTCGTGAGCCTCTTGGGCCGTTATCCCTCGGGCGATGCTATGCAACGCCTGTATGCTCAGGCTGCCCGTGATGCAGCTGCCGCCGGCGTGCGCGTGGAGATCAACACGGCGGGTTCCATTAAGCCTGTTGGCAGGTTCTACCCCCACCCTGAGTTGCTCTCCCTTTTCCATGCGGCCAGCGTCCCCATCACCGTGGGCTCCGATGCCCATGTGGTGACGCGCGTCGGCGAGAACATCGGTCAGGCCTATGCGCTTGCCGCTGCGGCGGGCTATCGCAGCATCGATGTCCCGACTGCAGCTGGTGGCTGGCGTAGCGTCTCAATCGCGTAATACTGCCGACGCCCGCGCGGTGTCTGTCTGTCCCGTCCGGCTCGACTCATTTCGAAAAGGTGATTTGCCATGAAGGTGCGCGAACTTGAGACGTCTCTCTTCTCATGCCTGCCGAAGATGTGGGCTGAGCCGTGGGACAAGGTCGGCCTTTCGGTGGGTGATCCCGACGCGGAGGTCACCAAGATCGCCCTTGCCCTTGACGCCTCGGCAGGCAACGTTCGCGCAGCTCATGCGGCTGGTGCCAACGTGCTGCTCACCCATCATCCGGTCTGCCTCTCCATGCCCGATGCCCTTACGCCGCCCTCTTGTGGTGCGAGCTTTGCAAGCTCGTGTCTTTGGGAGGCCATGCGTCTGGGTGTTGCCGTCTTGTCGTTCCATACCAACCTTGACCGATGCGAGGCTGCTCGTGCGGCCATGCCTGCTCGCCTGGGTCTTGCTCCGCAGTCCGGCGGCCTGGAATTCGACCGTCCGGAGAACCTCGGCCGCCTGGGTGCCTGCGTGCCGCTGCCTTCCGGCATGACGCTGCGCGAGCTTGCTCGTTCGTGCAAGGACGCATTGGGCGACGTGGCGCAGGCCTATGGTCCGCTTGATTCCACTCGCACCCGTGCCGCATTCTTCACCGGCAGTCTCGGTGACTGCGGCCACTATGCGCTTGAGGCCGGTTGCGATGTCGTGGTGTGCGGTGAGTGCGGCTACCACAAGGCGCTCGAGCTTCTCACCCACGGATGCGCGGTCATCGTGCTCGGCCATGATGTGTCGGAGCTGCCGCTCGTGGGTGTTCTCAACGACGTTCTCGACTCGTTCAGTGTGCCTGAAGATGCGCGTGTGGTGCTTTGCGAGGATTCGCATTGGTCTAGCATCTGATACGCGTCTGGGCGTGTATCATGATTCGACCATTGAATGAAACGCTTTTGTAACCTTCCTTGTACACGAAATTGCAGAGAAAGAGGAATCAAGTATGCCGGTCACGACCGATCTTCTCGAGCTCCAGCAGGTTGACTTGCAGATTATGCGCGACCGTAAGGCAATTGACGAGATTCCCCAGGCAGAGCAAATCAAGGAGGTTCGCGGAAGGCTCAAGGAGCTTTCCAAGAAGACCACGAAGATTGTGGGCCTGCTCAAGGACGCCCGCATCGAGGTCGAGGACAACGACGGTCGCCGCCGCACGCTGAGCGCCCGTGTCGAGGAAGTCAAGCGCGACAGCGAGGCTTCCGATGACTTCCGTCTCACTCAGAGCTATAAGGCCGAGCTTGACCGTCTGGCCAAGCGCCTTGAGAAGGTCGATTTCAACCAGAAGAAGGCCAAGGCCGAGCTTGAGCGTCTCGAGGGCCTCTATCGTCAGGCTGCCTCCATTAAGACCCAGCTCGAGGCCAAGGAGGCCGAGCTCGTCGAGGCTTTCAAAAAGAGCGCCGGTGCCCTGCGCGAGGACCTTACCCGTCTCGTCGCCCGCCGCGAGACCCTGCAGCAGGCCATTCCCGCAGACCTTCTCGAGCGCTACCGCGTCTCCTGCGCCCAGCACAACCTTGTGGGCATCTGCAAACTCGAGGATCACGTGTGCACCGGCTGCCGCGTTGAACTTCAGCAGTCTCAGTACGAGCAGCTCATCAAGGGCGATAGCCTTGCCGTGTGCCCGGTGTGCGGTCGAATGATGGTCGTGCACGGCGCATAAGGCCTCCTGCCTTTAGAGTGCCTGCGTAGATTCATGCCGCGAGGTTGACCAAAAACGCACCGAGAACGTACAATCGTCTAGCATTTGTGACTTCTCTCGTTTTAGGCGAGTTTTGGATATAGAACGGTCAAAACTTCATCTAATTCCTCAGGGTGCTCACGATGCCGGACGTCTAACGTGCGGCGTGTCAGTGTTGGCATGTGCTCGTCTTTCGTCCGTTTTGCATAACAGCTAAACGAAGCCGGGAGGTAGCACATGGACGTTATGTACGTTGTCGTTGCAATCGCTGCAGCGGTCATTGGTGCGGCTCTCGCCCTGCTTTTCGCCGCTAAGAGCGCAAGCGGCAAGCTCACTCAGGCAAAGTCCGAGGCCGATCAGGTACTCGACGGCGCAAAAAAGCAGGCCGAGACCATCAAGAAAGAAGCGGAAATTTCCGCCAAGGAAGAGGTCTTCCGCATTAGGCAGACCGCCGATTCCGAGATTCTCGAGAAGAAGAAGGCATCCGAGGCCGAGGCGGCCCAGCGCGCTGGTGAGATTCGCGAGCGCGAGAACCGCCTGCTTCAGCGCGAGGAGTCCCTCGACCGTCGCTCTGACTCGCTCGATAAGAAAGAGCACCAGCTCTCCAGCGAGGCTGGCCAGATTGAGAAGCGTGCCCGCGACGTCGAGGAGCTCGAGCGTAAGCACACCTCCGAGCTTGAGCGTATCAGCGGCCTCACCACCGATGAGGCTCACAAGGAGCTGCTCGATCGCGTGCGTGACGATGTGACGCGTCAGAGCGCCACCATCATCCGCGAGAGCGAGCAGCGTACGCGCATCGAGTGCGAGAGCACCGCGCGTCGCATTCTTGCCACCGCCATCCAGCGCTGCGCCTCCGACCACGTGGGTGAGGTCACGCTCACCACGGTGCACATCCCCTCTGATGACCTCAAAGGCCGCATCATCGGCCGCGAGGGTCGCAACATCCGCACTTTCGAGCAGATGACCGGCGTGAACCTCATCATCGATGACACGCCCGAGACCGTGCAGCTCTCTAGCTTCGATCCGGTCCGTCGCGAGATCGCCCGCGTCACTCTCGAGAACCTCATTGCCGACGGTCGCATTCATCCGGCGCGCATCGAGGAGCTCTTCAACAAGGCCACCGATCAGGTGAACGCCAAGGTGCTCGAGGCCGGCGAGCAGGCCTGCTTCGACCTCGAGGTCAACGACATTCACCCCGAGCTCGTGAGGACCCTGGGTGCCCTGCGTTACCGCACTTCGTACGGCCAGAACGTCCTCAACCACTCCGTTGAGGTTGCCCGCATGTGCGAGATTATGGCCGACGAGCTTGGTCTCGATTCCTCGCCCTTCAAGCGCGCGGGTCTTTTGCACGACATTGGCAAGGCCATCGACCATCGCGTCGAGGGTCCCCACGCCGTCATCGGCGCCGACCTTGCCCGCAAGTACGGCGAGGCTCCCACCATCGTGCACGCCATTGAGGCTCACCACAACGACGTTGACCCCTCGAGCGTGCTCGATGTGCTCGTTCAGGCCGCCGACGCTTGCTCTGCCGCCCGTCCTGGTGCCCGTCGCGAGTCTGCTGAGACCTACATCAAGCGCCTTGAGAAGCTTGAGGAGATTTCGAATTCGCATCCCGGTGTCGAGCGCACCTATGCCATGCAGGCCGGTCGCGAGATTCGCGTTATGGTCAAGCCCGAGGAAATTTCCGACGCTGCCGCCGTCGTTCTCGCGCACGACATCGCGACCGAGATCGAGAACCAGATGGAGTACCCCGGCCAGGTAAAGGTCGTGGTCATTCGCGAAAGCAGGGCTTGCGACATTGCCAAGTAATGAAGCCAGCCGCTCCGACGGTCTGACCTCATTTATCGAAAACGTGTTAGGTGACGAATCCCTGCGCATCGAGGAACGTCTCGGCGCAGGGTTCGTTCGTTTAAAGGTATCTGAGGCCGAGCGTCGCCAGGCAAAACAAGACATCCAGTACGTCGAGGACGCCGTCTGCGAGATGGTGCGCAACTCTCGCGACGCTCATGCCCAGCATGTGTTTGTGGCCAGCACCCGCGACGGTGCCCGCCGCAACCTCATTGTCATCGACGATGGCGACGGCGTGCCTTCCTCCATTGCCGAGAAGGTCTTCGACCCGCGCGTCACAAGCAAGCTTGAGTCCATGCACATGGACCGCTGGGGTGTGCACGGCAGGGGCATGGCGCTCTATTCCATCCGCCAAAACGCCCTTGAGAGTCGCATTGTCTGCTCCGAGAAGGGCAAAGGCTGTGTCATCAGCGTCGCCTTCGACACTACGGTCGTTCCTGAGCGCGCCGACCAGTCCACGCTGCCCACGCTTGTCGAGCAGCCCGAGGCACCTGTCGCGCTAGATGCCACAGTCGACAAGACGCGCGGACCTCATAACATCTTGCGCACCGTTGCTGACATCGCGCTTGACTGCCCCACATCCCAACGCTTTTTTGTGGGCAGCCCTGCTGAGGTTTTGGCCACGCTTGTTGCGCAAGGGCGCAAATACGTCGCCGCTCACCCTACAGTTGAGCGTGAGGGATGTGCCTTCTGGCTTCTACCGACATTTGCAGCCACGCCTCTCGAGCTGCAGCAGGCGGCCGAGACACTGGGTATCACCGTTTCCCAGCGCAGCTGCTATCGCATTCTCAATTTCGAGGTCAATCCCCTGAACGAGATTCGTCGTTTGCTTGCTGGTGAGGGCGCGCCCCAAAAGCCCGGTCAGGTCAACCTTCTTCAAGACCGCCGCAAGCTTAAAATCTCGCGAGAGGACACCGAGGAGTTCGCTTCCCTCATGGCACGCGATTTTGAGATGCTGGCTGAGCGCTACTACCTCGACTTGGCGGGAGACGTCAGAGTACGCGTTGCGCAGGACAAGGTGGTCGTGACCTTTCCGATTTCCAAACAGCTCTAACTGGCCCATAGGCTACAATCGACCCGCTCGTTTTGAGCCTCATCTTTTACCGTACAGGAGCCCCCATGCCCTTCTCCTCTCACCCCGAAGAAGCAATGATCGCCAATTCCATGCAGCCCTTGAGCGGCAGCACCTATCTCGTCCGTGCCTTTGGCTGCCAGATGAACTTCCATGACGCCGAGCGCGTGCGCGGCATGCTGGAGACGGCTGGCTCGCTTGAGGTCTCTGAAATCGAGGAGGCCGACATCGTCGTCTTCCTTACTTGCTGCGTGCGCGAGGCTGCCGACACGAGGTTGTACGGCCAGGTGCAGTCTATGCGCAACATTCCTCCGCGTGAGGGAAGCGAGCGTCGCATCGTGGCTGTGGGCGGCTGCATTGGCCAGCGCGACGGCGACAAGCTCTTCGACATCCTGGGCAACGTCGACATCGTCTTTGGCACCCATACCATCCACCGTCTTCCCGACCTGCTTTCGGCTGCTCTTGCCGGCAAGGGTCATTGCATCGCCATCGCTGAGACCGACGAGGACGGCGTGTGCGCCAGCGACCTGCCTTCCAAGCGCGACGACGCCTTCCATGCCTGGGTGCCCATCACCTATGGCTGCAACAACTTCTGCACCTACTGCATCGTGCCCTACGTGCGCGGTCGCGAGCGTAGCCGTGTTTTCGAGGATGTCCTCGAAGAAGTGCATCGCCTGGTAGGGGAGGGTGTCAAGGAGATCACCCTGCTCGGTCAGAACGTGAACTCCTATGGTCGCGACCTGTACGGCGCCCCTCGTTTCGCCGAGCTTCTGCGCGAGGTGGGCAACAGCGGCATCGAGCGCCTGCGTTTTGCCACGAGCCATCCCAAGGACCTTTCCGACGAGACCATTGCTGCTATGGCCGAGGTCAAGTCTGTGATGCCCGCGCTCCATCTTCCCGCGCAGTCCGGTTCTTCCCGCATCCTCAAGATGATGAATCGCACCTACGATCGCGAAGCGTACTTGCAGCTCGTTGACAAGATCAAGGCCGCCGTTCCTGGCATCGCCCTTTCCACCGACCTCATTGTCGGCTTTCCCGGTGAGACCGAGGAGGACTTCCTGCAGACCATGTCCCTTGTCGAGCAGGTGGGCTACTCCCAGACCTTCACGTTCATCTACTCCAAGCGCGCTGGTACGCCTGCGGCCGAGATGGTGGACGACACGCCGCGCGAGGTCATCCAGGACCGCTTCGACCGTCTTGTGAACGTCGTGCAAGACTGCGCTTACAAGGCCAACCAGGCCGAGCTCGACCAGGTCGTGCCGGTTCTGGTCGAAGGTGTCTCCAAGCGCGACGAGTCGATGCTGTCCGGTCGCAGCCCCAAGAACCAGACCGTGCACGCCCCCATCCCTGCCGGCAAGACCATCGACGATTACATCGGCACGATTGTCGACGTGCATGTGGACGAGGCCCGCACCTGGTACCTGCGCGGTCAGCTCGTGGGCGAGACGCTCTAGGTTGAGAGCTTGCGTATCATGAGCGCCTATCAGGTCATATCGGTCGTCGGTCCCACGGCAAGCGGAAAGTCCTCGCTTGCCGATGCCCTGTGCCTGCGCCTGGGCGGCGAGGTTGTTTCCGCCGACTCCATGCAGGTCTATCGCGGGATGGACATCGGCACGGCAAAGACGCCCGTTTTTGAGCGTCGCGTGCCGTTGCACTGCATCGACCTTGTGGATATCGGGCAGCCTTACTCGGCGGCTGTCTTCGCGCAAGACTCCCATGCCTGCATCGACGGGCTCCTTGCGCGTGACGTGCTGCCCGTTGTTTGCGGCGGCACTGGTCTGTACGTGCGTGCTGCACTTGAGGATATGGGCTTTCCCGAGGGCGAGCAGGTGGAAAACCCTGTACGCGAGCGCTATGAGGCTCTTGCTGCGCAGATAGGAAACGACGCGTTCCACGAGTTGCTGCAGTCCAAGGACCCGTGCAGCGCCGCGCTCATCCATCCGAATAACGTGCGCCGCGTTGTGCGCGCATTTGAGCTGCTTGAGCAGGGGAGCTCGTATGCCCAGGAGCACGCTACCCTTCACGAGCGCGTCGACCGCTACCCCACGCTTCATGTGGGCCTCACGATGCCTCGTGAGATGCTCTACGAGCGTATCAACCGTCGCGTGGACAAGATGATGGAGCTTGGCCTTGTCGATGAGGTACGCGGCCTTATGGACGCCGGCCTTGCCGACACGCTCACCTCGAATCAAGCTATCGGGTACAAGGAGATCATTGCGGCTCTTCGCGGCGAGACCTCCATGGAAGAGGCCGTCGAGGACATCAAGCGCTCTTCGCGCCGTTATGCCAAGCGTCAATATACGTGGTTTAACGCAGACAAGCGCATCCACTGGTTCGATGCGAGCCAGATGGGGGAGGATGAACTCGTAGACCGCGTTGTCGGCCTTTTCAGCGAACCTGGTGTCCAGCAGGCTCTGTAAGGAGTGATTGCTATGCCATATAACGGACCCTTTGACACGGCGCGTTCGCAGGAGCGCTGTATTCTCGTGGGTATCGATACCCCTCAGTCTGCCTGGGACCTCGAGGCTTCGCTTGAGGAACTCTCGCGTCTGGCCGAGACGGCGGGCGCCCAGACGGTGGGGGAGCTGACCCAAAAGCTCGACCATCCGTATGCAAAGACCTATCTCGGCTCAGGCAAGGTGCTTGAGCTGCGCGACCTCGCACAGAGCTGCAATGCCGACGTCATCATCTTCGACGCCGAGCTGTCGCCTTCTCAGCAGGCAAACATCGAGCGTATCCTGGGAATGAAGTACAAGGTCATCGACCGTACGGCGCTCATCCTCGACATCTTCGGCCTGCATGCCAAGACCCATGAGGGCAAGCTGCAGGTGCAGATGGCTCAGCTGCAGTACCTTTACCCGCGTCTTCGCGGTATGTGGGCCCACCTTGCCAAGGACAGGACGCGTGGCGGCATCGGTTCGCGCTTTGGCCAGGGCGAAAGCCAACTCGAGGTTGACCGTCGTCTTATTCGCGACCGCATCTCCGTGCTGCGTCGTGAGCTTGCCAACATCGCCTCCAACCGCGACGTGCAACACAAAGAGCGCACCTCTTCCGATGTCTTCCGCGTTGCCTTGGCGGGTTACACCAACGCCGGCAAGTCGACGCTGCTCAACCGCTTGACTGACGCCGGCGTGTATGTGCAAGACCAGCTCTTCGCCACGCTTGACCCCACGACGAGGGTCTTTGTGCTGCCGGGCGGCAAGACGACCACCATTACCGACACGGTTGGTTTTGTGCGCAAGCTGCCGCACACCCTTGTGGAGTCGTTTAAGTCGACGCTCGCCGAAGTAGCCGATGCCCACCTTATCCTGCATGTGGTGGACGGCAATGACCCGCATCTTGTTGAGCAACTTGCGGCTGTTGAAGAGGTTCTCAAGCAGATCAAGGCCGACGGCATCGACCGTCTGCTGGTCTTCAACAAGTGCGACCTGCTTGAGCCTGAGCGTACCGCTGAACTTCGTGAAAGCTATCCTGAGGCCATCTTTGTCTCAGCGGTTACAGGCGAGGGGATTGAGGACCTCGTTGCCAACCTTGCCAAGCAAGCCGCCTTGCGCGACGAGCACCTGAAGGTCCTCATTCCGTACGGCCAAGGCTCGCTGCTGTCTGATTGCCACAAGTACGGCCATATTTTGCACGAGGAGTATGTGCCCGAAGGTACCCTGCTCGAGGCTGTGCTGCCTGCAAGCGTCGCCAACCGGGCTCGCGCCTTTGCGGTGGACGACGAGGCCGTGGAGTAGGACTGCGCCTTACATGGTGCGGATGAGGGCCACCACGCGACCGAGGATGCGCGGGTTTCGCGCGTAAATGGGCTGCATCGTGGGGTTTTCGGGCTGCAGACGCACGGTGTCGCGCTCGCGATAAAAGGTCTTGACGGTGGCCTCGTCTTCGAGCTGTGCGACAACAATCTCGCCGTTTACGGCATCAGGCTGCTGTTTGACCACGACGAAGTCGCCGTTGAATATGCCGGCACCGATCATCGAATCGCCTTTGACCTTGAGGATAAACGATGCTTCGTCGCCCACAAGGCAGCGGGGGAGCGTCATGTACTCCTCCACGTTGCCCACGGCAAGAATCGGCTCCCCTGCAGCCACGCGCCCCAGCAGGGGCAGCCTCACCATGTTGGCGTCGCTTACAGGCGTTTCCTTGACATCGCCGAATGCTTCGGCGTCCTGAGTGTGCACGACCTCCAGCGCCCGGGATTTCGACAGGTTGCGCTTGATATAGCCTCGGTCCTCCAAAACCTGTAGGTGCACATGCACGGTGGACGGGCTTCGCAAGCCCACGGCATCGGCAATCTCTCGCACGCTTGGTGGATAGCCCTTGGATGCCACTTCTGAGCATATGAAATCGTAAATCTGTTGCTGTCGCTTGCTAAGTCGCTGAACCTGCACTGCGCGTTCCTCTAAATCGAACATGTGTTTGATTTACACCATAACACGAACATCCATTCGATTTCAAGGCTTTCAGTTTCTGTCCCCACGGTCTGGATAATGCCCTACATCGACCGCGAGGAAAGAGGTTTGCCATGACGAGGGAAGAGTCGTACAGGTGCGTTCAAAGGCGCGATTCCATGATTTGCATTGCGTTCTTCTGCATCATTGTGCTCGGCGTTGCTCTGACGATGCCGTTTGTTGCCCAAGGTCAGACGTCGCATGTCGAGCAGTCCGATCAGTTTGTGTGCGTGCAGGCTGGTGACACGCTGTGGTCTATTGGTGCCGAATACTGCGGACAGGGACTCTCTGTGGCTGAGAGCGTGCATTGGATCGTTGACCACAACGGCCTTTCGTCAAGCCTTATCGTGCCGGGTCAAATTATCGAAGTTCCGGCTTTCTGAGGTGATGCGAAGCCGTGCGATGGGCTATGCTTAGCGTGTGCGAAAAGCGAGGGGAGACACACGGATGCGTTGCCCAAAATGCGGCTTTGAAGACTCGAAGGTCATCGACTCACGTTCGTATGAGTCGGGTTTTGCCATACGTCGCCGCCGCGAGTGCCTGAACCCTGCATGTGGTGAGCGCTTCACAACCTATGAGCGCCGTGAGGAAACTCCCATCCAGGTTGCCAAGCGCGACGGTACGCTTGAGCCGTTTGATCGCACCAAGCTGCGCGCCAGCCTTACCAAGGCAACCATCAAGCGCTCGATTTCCAATGAGGTTCTCGACAACCTTGTGAGCGACATCGTGAGCGAGCTGCGCAACAACATGACCACGGTGGTCGCATCCAACGATTTGGGTGACATGGTGCTCAAGCGCCTTCTCAAGCTCGAGCTGCG
>OLPY01001519.1_pt1 | contig 16109 bp, 10 predicted proteins | sample 1672481 | NCBI WGS metagenome assembly OLPY01 (sample SAMEA3136691, study PRJEB25190) | human gut metagenome | biome: human gut; feature: human-associated habitat; material: faeces | place: Austria | collected 2013 | reverse complement strand
CATATGTGGCTTCCGCACGGCCCTTGCGCATATGGCTCCCATGAATCGGCGGGCATGACCTTTTACGCAGGGTGCGCCCGCTGTGGCTTTTCATGGATTCCCCGAATCAATGGCGAAAAATCCATTGCGGGGACTACTCATGCGGTTCCGTAGGCGGTTTGGGTGTTCCGTAGGTGGTTGGTCAGAGTATCGGGGTTGGAGAAAGGCTTTATTCTGGCCGTTTTCATGCCGGGTATTCAGACCCAACCACCTACGGAAGCGAAAAACCACCTACGGAATTAGTCCAAGCCGTAACGGTGACTGGCTATCGCTCGGGCGACCATGCCGAACAGTTCGTTCAGCTTCTGTTTGGATGCCAAATGCTCGCGGGTGGCGACAAAAGGCGTGAATCCAAGATCCCTCAGCCGGTTGCGCTTATCGGGGTCATACATCCAGCGGCCGTGGGTGTAGTGGTAATTTCCGTCGTATTCTATACAGACGCGGTCATCCGGGTAGGCGATATCCACCTTCATCGTGCCCGAGCCGCGTATGTGGTCAATGATCTCATAATTGACATGTGCCTCAGGCAGCCCGTAGGCATCGCTCTCCAAACGAAGCACCGTTTCCTGCGGGGAATCGGTACCTGGTTTGGACAGGCGCAAGGCCTTTCTGCATTTGGCGCTCCCAATGAATCGCGGCGCACTCCGGATGTAGTCGGAGAGCTCATCGTGAGTGCAGACGCGTAAATCGGGATTGGCGCAAGTGAGCCAATCCATGGCGATCACCAGACTCCGTTCGTCGACATAGGGCGCAATCTGGCAGACCGCCTGCATCGCGGAGACGCTTGACACCAATTCGTCGGCGTGCACCACGTCTACGCCATGCCTTGCGTAATGGAATTTCATCCCCTGGATTTTCCGCAGGTCACGTTGCCGGCACACTGAAACGTGAACGAGCTCCGAACCATATCCGGGTAAATAATTCATGGTGGCAATCATGCCATGCAGCTCCAGCGCTGTGCCGTGGCTTACATAGAGTGGAACCGAGGAGCGTGACCTTATCCGCGACAACACCTGCCTGCATTCAAGATGCCGTCTCGCCGCCTCCTCCCGTGCCTGCTCCAATGTGAAAAATGTATTGTGTCCAAAGCTTTCCATGCGCTGACGGTATATGGAAAGCCGGCAGCCCCGCAACCGTCTCCGTGAAAAATGTGGATATGTGTATGGTTCCATCCGCAGCATCACCGGGGAGAGGCCTGATGTATACGCGTCCGGTAGAACCGATGCGGAGCGTGGCGTCATCGAGGGGTGGCTCACATGGCAAGTCGGCCACGCAGAAGGGCGGCGCTTCCAGCCGCAGGCCCGTGGGGCTGACGGTGACCGCGTTTCTCCACGGTGTCAGCCGCGTTTGGAACCCTGCCGACTGATGCCACCTTTATGACCGGTCGCTTTGAAAGGCAGACCGGCGTTGCTGAGTCCTTTGCTCCGCATGTTCTGCAGGGCAAAGGATTTTTGTTGTGCACGCAGTTCGTTCATCCGTTCCGTGGACTGATGCGCGATTCGCGGTTTCCGTGATTGCTCTGGCTGTGTCATGGCTATAAGAATACGTTCGGTAATGTAGTATGATGGATTTAGTAATGCTTTTACTAAAATCTGATGAGGCATCCATGGGAGGGCGAGGGAGCGATGGCGACCATCAAGGAGATTGCGAAACGTACGGGATTCTCGCAGGCCACGGTGTCGCGTCTGTTGAATGGCGATCCGACGCTGTCCGTGCGTGAGGAGACGCGTCGCGCGATCATCCGCGCCAGCGAGGATTTGGGATACAGCGCCCAGGCCAAGCGTATCGTCATTCCGCACGAAGTAGCCTTGTTGGACAACGAGGAGTCCGACGAAACGCTGCGTGATTCGTATTTTGCCGATTTGCGTTCGGCGCTGGAACATAACGCCAAACAGCAGCGTATGGAGCTCACTGTTTTCCACAGTCTTGACGAGATGTTGAATCAGAAGGGGAAATTCGATGGTTTCATGGCTATCGGCGCCAATGTCATAGCCGAAAGCGACCTTGAGAAGTTGCATGAGGTCATGCCATACGGTGTGTTCATCGATGTGAATCCCGCACCGAACCTGTTTGATTCCGTGCAGCCCGACCTACAGCAGACCATGCATGACGCGGTCGAAGCATGTGCGAAGGCTGGCATGAAGCGTGTCGGATTCATCGGCGGCAAGGGGAGGCTGACGAATTTTTATGAGGTGGACGAAGAGGGGCGTGCCACATATTTTCGGCGTGAAATGGGCCGTTATGGTCTCGACCTGCGTGGACTGGTGTATTCTGACGGCTTGTTCACCGTGGAAAATGGTCGCAAGCTGGGGGAGCAGTTTATCCGTGACCACAACGGCGCACTGCCTGACGCAGTTATTGTTTCGGCGGACATCATCGCGGTCGGCGTGCTGCAGGCGTTCAACGCGGTTGGTGTGATTGTGCCCCGCGACATCAGCGTCATCAGCATCAACAACCAGACGATTGCCCAGCTGACGTCGCCGCCGTTGAGCACTTTCGCAATCGATCAGAACGAGCTTGCGCGCGTTGCGATTCTCACCTTGGCTGATGCGATCGCCAGCAAGCGGACGTCCCGTCAGCACGTGTATCTGTCGACGAGGCTGGAAGTGCGAGATAGTTTCGTGCCGGCGCAGCCGAAACGTGAATCGCGGCCAAAATTGCAGACCCGATCGAAGCGATCTGCCCGGTCGAAACGGGCTGCTTAGCGTACGTATGTGCGGAAAAATATGAAAGGCGATTGATGATGCTACGTCATCAATCGCCTTTTGTTTGTCTACTGTCGGCGAAATACCGCGAATCGCACACAATATGACATGTATATGTGCAGAATCGCACAAAATGCGACACGCCCAACAGTGCACAACGCAGATGTTAAATTTTACTAAACAGGGGTAAAGGGATATACTTAACTCATGTGAAATCAAATGATGATTTCCGATTACAGCTTCAATCACAACTTCTAAGGAGAAGTACGATGGCAGAATCCAATGTCGCAGCCGCACCGAAGGAGACGCAGCAGTCTGCGAAGCCAACCAGGAAAGGCAGTCTGCTGTCCCGCGTGGCCTATTCATTCGGCAACGTCGGCCAATCCGCCTTCTACAACGCGCTGAGCACCTACTTCATCGTCTACGTCACCAGCTCGCTGTTCTCCGGCGTTGACAAGGCGCTCGCTACCAAGCTCATCGGCGTTATCACCGGCCTTGTGGTTGTCATCCGTATCGCGGAGATCTTCATCGATCCGCTGCTGGGCAACATCATCGATAACACCAAGACCAAGTGGGGTCGTTTCAAGCCATGGCAGCTCATCGGCGGCACCGTTTCCGCCGTTCTACTTGTGCTCGTCTATACCGGTCTGTTCGGTCTGGTAAACGTCAACACCACACTGTTCATCGTGTTGTTCGTCATCACGTTCATCGTGCTTGACGTGTTCTATTCCCTGCGTGACATTTCCTACTGGGGCATGATTCCGGCGCTGTCCTCCGACTCCCACGAGCGCTCCACTTACACTGCTCTCGGCTCCTTCGGCGGCTCCATCGGTTACAACGGTTTGACTATCGTCGTCATCCCGATCGTCACCTACTTCAGCTATGTCTTCACCGGCAAGCACCAGGAAAGCCAAAGTGGCTGGACCTGCTTCGCCATCATCGTGGCTATTCTCGGCGTCCTCACCGTGTGCTCCGTCGCGTTCGGCACCAAGGAAAGCACCAGCACCCTGCGCGCCAAGGCCGAAGATAACGGTGGTCCACTCGCCGCGTTCAAGGCTCTCGCCCAGAACGACCAGCTGCTGTGGGTCGCCCTGTCCTACCTGCTGTACGCCATCGCCAACGTGGCCACCACCGGCGTGCTCATGTACATGTTCAAGTTCATCCTGAACAACTCCGCCGCCTACTCCATCGTCGGCGTTGTCTCGGTCATCGCCGGCATCATCATGGCGCCGCTGTACCCGATTCTGAACAAGCGCATACCGCGTCGCTACCTGTACCTCGGCGGTATGGTGCTCATGGTCCTCGGCTACCTGCTGTTCATCGTCGGCACCAACAACCTCGCTGTCGTCACCGTCGGCCTGGTGTTCTTCTACCTGCCGCAGACCTTCATCCAGATGACTGCCATCCTCTCCCTGACCGACTCCATCGAATATGGCCAGCTGAAGAACGGCAAACGTAACGAGGCCGTCACCCTGTCCGTGCGTCCGATGCTCGATAAGATCGCAGGCGCCTGCTCCAACGGTATCGTCGGTGCTGTCGCCATCGCCGCCGGCATGATTGGTGACGCCACCGCCGCCGACATGACTGCCGCGAACATCCACACTTTCAAGGTCTGCGCCTTCTATGTGCCGCTGGCTGTCATCATCCTGAGCGGTGTTGTGTTCCTGCTCAAGGTGAAGATCAGCGAGAAGATGCATGCTGACATTGTCGAGCAGCTGGAAACTCAGCTCAACGAAGGCTGATTCGCTTTTGATTGCGATTGAATTTCAATCGTCGCGCTGAAGGAGCCGCATGGTGGACGCCATGCGGCTTTTCGCGTTTCCTACGTTCGTGGTAAGTGCTAGGCTGACGATTTGAAACGTATAGCAATGATCCGTTATCAGCGGGGAGCTTCCGGAAGAACGGTCGGCGCTTTTGGGTGCGGCCTAGTAGAACCGGCGGGGTCGGCCCGAACAGCCGAATGTCAAGCGGTCGTACGAAACCTGCGCAGGCGGACAACCTGCGTGAGAACAACAGGGAAGTGCGGCAAGCGAGGTGGTACCGCGGTGCCGGACGTGCGCGATCGCACGGAAGCCATCGTCCTCGTAAAGTAAGTAATGAAACCGCCAAACGAGGAGCATACGGTGAGCGAATCCACCAATCATGTGTATCCGAAGGCTGCTGCCGGTGAGCAGAGCGCCAATGTCGCGCCGAACCCCAGCTTCCCCAAGCTTGAGGAGTCCGTGCTTGACTACTGGGACAAGGACGGCACCTTCCAGAAGTCCATCGAACGCCGTCCTTCCGGCGATCACAGCCAGAACGAATTCGTCTTCTTCGACGGTCCGCCGTTCGCCAACGGCCTGCCGCACTATGGCCACCTGCTGACCGGTTACGCGAAGGACGTCATCCCGCGTTACCAGACCATGAAGGGCCACCGCGTCAACCGCGTGTTCGGCTGGGACACGCACGGTCTGCCGGCCGAGCTTGAAGCCCAGAAGGAACTGGGCATCGACTCCGTCGACCAGATCAAGGAACTGGGCATCGACAAGTTCAACGACGCCTGCCGCGCGTCCGTGCTCAAGTACACGAACGAGTGGAAGGACTACGTGCACCGTCAGGCCCGTTGGGTCGATTTCGAGCACGGCTACAAGACCCTGAACATCACGTACATGGAGTCCGTGATGTGGGCCTTCAAGCAGCTGTACGACAAGGGTCTGGCCTACCAGGGCTACCGCGTGCTGCCGTACTGCCCGAAGGACCAGACGCCGCTGTCCGCGCACGAGCTGCGCATGGACGCCGACGTGTATCAGGACCGTCAGGACACCACCGTGTCCGTGGCCGTGAAGCTGCGCGACGAGGAGGATGCCTACGCCGTCTTCTGGACCACCACTCCGTGGACCGTTCCGACCAACTTCGCCATCGTGGTCGGCGCTGACATCGACTACGTCGAGGTGCGTCCGACCGAAGGCAAGTTCGCTGGCAAGAAGTTCTACCTCGGCAAGCCGCTGCTTGGCTCCTACGAGAAGGAACTTGGCGAGAACTACGAGATCGTGCGCGAGCTTAAGGGCGCCGAAATGGAAGGCTGGCGTTACTACCCGGTCTTCCCGTACTTCGCAGGCGACGAGAACGCCGCCGAGGGCAAGGTGCCGGGGCCGGAAGGCTACCAGATCTTCACCGCCGACTACGTCGACACCGTTGAAGGTACCGGCCTGGTCCATCAGGCCCCCTACGGCGAGGACGATATGAACACGCTCAACGCCAAGGGCATCAAGAGCGTGGACGTGCTCGACGCGGGCTGCAAGTTCACGTCGCTGTGCCCGGATTACGAGGGCATGTACGTGTTCGACGCCAACAAGCCGATCCTGCGCAACCTGCGCGCCGGTGACGGCCCGCTGGCCCGCATCCCCGAAGAGCAGCGCGCCATCCTCTTCCAGGAGAAGAGCTACGTGCACTCCTACCCGCACTGCTGGCGTTGCGCCACCCCGCTGATCTACAAGCCGGTGAGCTCCTGGTTCGTGGCCGTCACCAAGATCAAGGACCGCCTGCTCGAACTCAACCAGCAGATCAACTGGATTCCGAACAACGTGAAGGACGGCCAGTTCGGCAAGTGGCTGGCGAACGCACGCGATTGGTCGATCTCCCGCAACCGTTTCTGGGGCTCTCCGATCCCGGTATGGGTTTCGGACGATCCGAAGTACCCGCGCGTGGACGTGTACGGCTCGCTTGACGAGCTGAAGGCCGATTTCGGCGATTACCCGCGCGATCATGAGGGCAACATCAACATGCACCGCCCGTACATCGACGAGCTGACCCGCGTCAACCCGGACGATCCGACCGGCAAGAGCCACATGCACCGCATCAGCGACGTGATGGACTGCTGGTTCGAATCCGGTTCCATGAGCTTCGCCCAGTACCATTACCCGTTCGAAAACAAGGAAACCTTCGAACAGCACTTCCCGTGCGACTACATCGTGGAATACATCGGCCAGACCCGTGGCTGGTTCTACGTGCAGCACGTCATGGCCACCGCCCTGTTCGACAGGCCGGCGTTCAAGAACGTGATCTGCCACGGCATAGTGCTCGGCTCCGACGGACAGAAGATGTCGAAGCACCTGCGCAACTATCCGGACGTGAACGGCGTGTTCAACGACTTCGGCTCCGACGCCATGCGCTGGTTCCTCATGAGCTCGCCGATCCTGCGCGGCGGCAACCTTATCGTCACCGCCGATGGCATCCGCGACACCGTCCGCCAGGTCATGCTGCCGGTGTGGAGTTCCTACTACTTCTTCACGCTGTACGCGAACGCGGCCGGGTACGACGCGCGCAAGCTTCGCGCCGACGAAGTTGCATCGCTGCCGGAAATGGACCGTTACCTGCTGGCCCGTACCCACCGACTGGTCGAAAAGACCCAGTCCTCGCTGGACCAGTTCCTGATCTCCGATGCATGCGACGCCGTGTCCGACTTCATCGACATGCTCACCAACTGGTACATCCGCAACAACCGCGACCGCTTCTGGAAGGAAGACGAGAACGCGTTCAACACCTTGTACACCGTGCTTGAGGTGTTCATGCGCGTCCTTGCGCCGCTTGCCCCGATGGAGGCCGAATCCGTGTGGCGCGGCCTGACCGGAGGCGAATCCGTGCATCTGGCCGACTGGCCGTTCCTGGCCGACGAGAAGACCGGCGAAGCCACCGAACTTGGCCGCGTGCTCGTCGACGATCCGGCTCTGGTCGATGCGATGGAGAAGGTGCGCGAGGTCGTCTCCAGCACCCTGTCCATGCGCAAGGCGAAGCAGATCCGCGTGCGTCAGCCGCTGAGCAAGCTCACCGTGGTGGTGGAGGATACCGCCGCCGTGGCCGCGTACGACGAGATTCTGAAGTCCGAGCTCAACGTCAAGGACGTGGAGCTGTGCACGCTTGAGGATGCGGGCTCCCAGGGCCTGAAGATCATCCACGAGCTGCGCGTGAACGCCCGCGTTGCAGGCAAGCGCCTGCGCAAGGACGTGCAGTTCGCCATCAAGGCCTCCAAGTCCGGCGCATGGCATGTGGACGCTTCCGGCGCTCCGGTGTGCGAGACCCCGAACGGCGACATTACCCTGGAAGAGGGCGAGTACGAGCTGATCAACAGCGTGGAGGAGCAGAACGCCGAAGAGGCCGCCAACTCCGTGTCCGCGGCCCTGCCGACCGGCGGCTTCGTGATCCTCGACACCGAGCTGAACGACGATCTGGTTGCCGAAGGCTACGCCCGCGACGCGATCCGCGCCGTGCAGGACGCCCGTAAGGCCGCCGGTCTCGAGGTTTCCGACCATATCGCGCTGAAGCTGACCGTTCCGGCCGGCGACGTGGCGAAGGTCGAGCAGTTCAAGGATCTCATCACCTCCGAGACGCTCGCCACCTCCTTCGACGTGAAGGAAGGCACCGAGCTCAGCGTGGAAGTCGCCAAAGCCTGAACCGAAGTTTGGTCGGCTTGCGATTATTCCAAGCTGCGGCTAGAGTAATCCCTTGGCTTTCGAGCCGCCGTGGCGTTGCCCACCGCGGCTCGAGCCACGCAAGACTTGATTTGTGTCCGTGCCGCGCAGCCGCGTTTTGTACACGGTTGGCGCGCATGGAAGCAGATCGTTAAGCGAATGGTTCTCAGTACCATCCATGTGAGTCAAGCACACATTCTTGAGAAACAGTCGCGCCGCCGGACGGCGGATTCAACGGGTTCGCCCATACGGGCGGATCCAGGAATCCACCGTCCGGCTTTTTCTATAGGCAAATACATGTAGCTAATGCGGAATTAAGCTACACTTATCCGATTGCATGTAGCTAACGCAAAAATAAGCTACACTTATCAGCTCTAGTGAGCGTTCTTTGGCAAGATTCCAATTACGCATGGTATGTGAGTACTCGCCATGGCTCACAATCCCAGCCAGGCGCGCACGTCGGCAATTTCCTGATCACATATGTTGTGCGCCATGCCGGGATATTCGAAATACGTGCAACGACCGGTCGAGCCAAGTTGCTCACGGGCACACTGCTGGTCGGCGATTGGAATCGTACGGTCATCACTGCCGTAGCAAAGCGCGAATCGTGTGCGGCCGGCAGGGATCGTGTCCGCTGTTTCCCCCTTGAATGACGGGCTGAGCAACACCGCCATATCGAACACGTCCGGATACTCCGTAGTCATGCGATACGACAGGTATCCGCCCTGTGAAAAACCGATCAACACCTTGCAGAAACGCTGGAATACCGGCGATTGCAGCATGCACACCACTTCGGCGCCGACCTGGCTGCACTCATGTTGGCGCTCGCTGACGGAGCATCCGTCGGGATACCAGTAGTGGCTGCCGATGTATGGGCGCGTATATGCGCCGCGGAATGAGATGTAGTTGGGCTTGATGGGTGGGTCGGCAGCGGGATTGCGGTTGGTATTGCTATTGACGTTGCCGTTTCCGTTGGCGTTGGCGTGATGCGTGTTGTCGGGACTGCCGGTTGCACAGATCGCGTTGATGATGCGCACCATTCCCGATTCATCGTTGCTGTATCCGTGGAATCCAAGGAACAGCAGGTCATTGGATGATGCCGCACTCCCATCGGCATCAAAGCTTCCCGTCATTTCCAACCGCATGTGTTCTCCTTATGCTGTCTGAAAATCTTGTCGAAACTGGCGTTGTTGCAAGCCTTATTCAAATTCTGGTTCAAAACCGTCGTTGACGGAATGGTAATGCTCGCCGAATACGTCTATGTCGGTCAATTGTGTTCCGTCGCCATTGTGTAGGCGGTCCATGGCTTCTTGGTATAGTGCGAAATCCTCTTCCGCTTGAGTGAGGCGCCAATAGTCATCGGGGGTAATGATAACCGCGCTGGGCCGATTGCCGTCGAGCACGATGACTGGGTGGTTGTTACCGACTCGGCTTAGTGTTTTGCTTGCGCCACCGCGGTTGAGATCGGTGACGGAAATCATATTGTCGAGAATCGATGTAACCGACATGTTTCACCTTATAGTTTGCTTGAAGTATACGAGTAAGTATACAAGTCCGTTGCGGCGGAATAACTATATTTTTGTTCCCGCATGTAGCGGGTTCACGCTGCCTGATGGCACTGTGTCAATGAGTGTTTTCTGATGTTCGGACCGATACAATCGCTGTAAATGGGAGGAAGCTGGTCATTATGGCAGAAGGTAAGCAGATCAGGTTATTTCTGATTGATGGAACTTTTAGTGGTTTAGTTACAGCAGAAATCATGAACTGGACTGGCCATGTGTTTAAAGGCAGCCGCAGTGAACTTGGTCGAATCTATCAACGCGAAGAAGCTCAGCGTACAGGCGTTTATATCCTGCTTGGTGACAAAAGTGATGGAAGTCCATTGGCTTATATTGGTGAAAGCGACAATATTGCAAGTCGCTTAAAACAGCATGCGGCCAAGAAATCATTCTGGTCTGAAGTAGTGTTTGTCACTTCAAAAGATGGCAACCTGACTAGTGCACATGCTCGCTACATTGAGGCTCAGCTTATCCAGAGAGCTAAGGAGATTGGACGTATTCCTTTGGAAAACGGCAATGAGCCTACAGGGGGTGCGGATTTGCCGGAAGCAGATGCTTCGGATATGAATCATTTCATTAAGGAATTTCTGACGATTCTGCCGGTACTTGGGGTAGAAGTGTTTCGCGGTCGTTCATCAAAATGGGATGATGCATTGAAGGCAGGGGAAGAATTGCAATATGATTCTCCGATATTCCAAGTATCGGTAAAGAAACATGGAGGTACTGCTTATGGGCAAATTATTGATGGTGAATTTACTGTGCTTAAAGGGTCTGCGATTGCTGCAGAAGTAACGCGTAAGGACAATGTTGTCGAAAGTACTCGCAGGCAGTTTGAATTACGGAAACAGCTTCATGAACGATTAAACAATGAGGGAGCAATCGTTATCGATGATAAGGGGATTGCGACTTTGACAAGAGATGTGCCTTTCTCTTCGCCTTCTGCCGCTGCTGCTTTTGTACAAGGACGTGCGACTGCTAATGGACGTCGTGAGTGGAGGACCAAAGATAATGATACATATGCAGATTGGGAGGGGCGGAAGTGATTTGTTTCAAGTTGTTTGTACCGACGCCGGTGTGCAAAGTGGCAGTAGAACCCCCTTGGTAGCGTACAATCGGTTTGGATGGTTTTCCGGATATCGGTGAATGAGAGTAGATATGGCAAAGAAGCGCATGATGGACAGTTCGTTAGTTGAATCTGTTCTTGGCAAGAATCACTCCATGATTATCGATGAAGACTGGTATGAGCATACGATCATTGACCATCTTGTGGATTCAATGGGATATGAGCATTTGTTCGGTCCGGATGTTCGTCGTTCTTCTGAGAATTATCAAGATGTTTTTATTCCTGATGTTCTCCCGGAAGCATTGTCTAATGTCAATCAAGGGTTGCCTGCGAAGGCAATTGATGAGGCAATTCTCAAAATTAAGAATATTGAGGGTGGAAGTCTTGAGCAGCGGAATGAAATTTTTAATGACTATCTTCAGTCTGGTGTGGAAGTCCGTTATTTTGATGGTAAAGAAGAACGGAATGAAATCGTTCGCCTTCTAGATTTCAACCATCCTGAAAACAATGTGTTCCAAGTTGTCAATCAATGGACTTTTGTCGAATATTCAGAGAAGCGCCCTGATATAATTATCTTCATCAATGGCATGCCATTGGTCATTTTCGAACTTAAGTCGCCGTCACGTGTGGAAACTGATGCGTCTGACGCTTATTTGCAGCTTCGTCAGTACATGAAGCAGATTCCGAGCTTGTTTGTGCCGAATGTGTTCTGCGTAATGAGCGATATGACTGAAACTAGAGTTGGTACCATTACCGCGGACGAGGATCGTTACGTGGCATGGAAGTCTGTCGATGGGGACTATTCCGAAACGAAGAACGCTTCGTGGAAGACCATGCTTGATGGAATGCTGCCAAAAGCAAGGTTGTTGGATATTATTCAGAATTTCGTGTGCTTTAACGATACTTCTGAAAAAATAGTCAAAATTCTTGGTGCATATCACCAGTATTTTGCCGTGAAAAAAGCTGTTGTCCGCGCTCAGGATGCGGTTGCTGGAGATGGCAAAATTGGCGTGTTCTGGCATACCCAGGGGAGCGGCAAATCTCTGTCGATGGTGTTCTTCGCACATTTGATTCAAAAATATTTGGAGAGCCCAACGATTGTGGTCATTACTGATCGCAATGATTTGGATGACCAGTTGTTCGGTCAGTTCACCAGATGTGCGAAGTTCCTGCGCCAGCAGGCGGTGCAGGCTGAAAGTCGGCAGAATTTGAAGGAATTGCTGGAAGGGCGGGAAGCAAACGGCATTATTTTCACCACCATGCAGAAATTCTCTGATGGAGATGAACCGCTATGCGACCGGAACAACGTTATTGTCATGGTGGATGAGGCCCACCGAGGCCAATACGGACTCACAGAAACCATCGATGAGAATGGCAAGGTGAGTATTGGCGCGGCTCGTATGGTTCGCAGGGCTTTGCCGAATGCTTCCTATATCGGTTTTACGGGTACCCCCATATCGACGGATGACCGTAATACTCGTGAGATTTTTGGTGACTACATCGATGTGTACGACATGACTCAATCAGTTGAAGATGAGTCAACTAAACCGGTTTATTATGAGAGTCGAGTTGTCGCACTGCATCTGGATGAGGGAGCCCTTGGGCGAATTGACGCCGCTTATAGGGAATTTGCTGATCAAGCAGATGAAGCAAGTATTGAGAAATCCAAGCATGACCTTGGCGGGCTTGATGCGATTTTTGATACTCCGGAAACCATCGATGCGCTCTGCCGTGACATTGTTGACCATTACGAGAACAACCGTGCTGATGTGCTTGCCGGCAAGGCTCTTATTGTTGCGTATAGTCGCCCGATTGCGATGAAAATCTACTACAAGATTTTGGAATTACGCCCTGAATGGAAAGAAAAAATCGGTGTGGTGATGACCATGTCGAATCAGGATCCCGAGGAATGGTTCGACGTGTGCGGAGGTAGCACGCATAAGAAGGAGATGGAGCGGAAGTTCAAAGATGATGACGATCCATTGAAGATTGCCATTGTCGTTGATATGTGGCTTACGGGCTTTGACGTACCAAGTCTGTCGACTATGTACGTTTTCAAACCGATGAAGGGTCATAACCTCATGCAGGCCATTGCCCGAGTGAATCGTGTTTGCAAAGGCAAGGAAGGCGGTCTGGTAGTCGACTATATAGGCATCGCCGGAGCTCTTAAGCAAGCAATGAAGGACTATACGAATCGAGATCAGCATAATTACAGCAATATGGATATTGCTGCGACGGCTTACCCGAAATTTGTTGAAAAACTTGATGTATGCCGCGACCTTATGTATGGCTTCGACTACAGGAAATTGATTTTTACGAATAGTCGAGAGGCTTTGGCAGATGCCATTGCCGAAGGAACCGATTGGCTGCTTGAGCCGAAGCGTCATGAAGATACCGAAAACTTCCTCAAGCAATGCCAACTGATGAACCAGGCATTGAGCCTATGCAAGAGCCTGGTTTCTGAAGAGGACCAGCACGAAGCAGCTTATTTGTCGGTTTTGCGTGTTCAGGTACTTCGCCTTACCGGGCGTAAAGGTAACGGTGGTGGAGGCATGACCTACGCCGAATTCAACAAGCGTGTAAGCGACATCCTTGAGCAAACCGTTCACGCTGATGGCGTGATCAACCTTTTCGACAAGAACAGTGTTGAGATTTCCTTGTTCGATGAAGCGTTTCTTCAGGAAATCGCTGGCATGAAGGAAAAGAACATCGCCGTCGAGAGTCTGAAACGACTCATCAAGGAGAAAGTTCGTGCCTATCAGCGGACCAGCGTGGTCAAAGCACAGAAATTCAGCGAGATGCTGCAAAACACATTGAACTCCTATCTCAATGGCATGCTGACCAATGCGCAGGTCATTGAAGAGCTTCTTCAAATGGCTCGTGACATTATGAAAGACCGTGATGATGCCCAGAAGCTTGGACTGAATGATGAGGAAATGGCATTCTATGATGCCATTACCAAACCTCAAGCGGTCAAGGATTTCTATAACAACGACCAGTTGGTTGCTATAGCGCGTGAGTTGACTGAAACCATGCAAAGAAGTGCCACGATTGACTGGCAGAAGAAGGAAAGTGCCCGTGCTGGAATGCGGCGTGCGATCAAACGTTTGCTGCGAAAATACAAGTATCCGCCTGAAGGCGTCGATGATGCCATGGATACTGTGATGAAGCAGTGCGAGCTTTGGGCTGATACCAAGATTGAAGAGTAGGAACAGGAAATGGCGAAGAAGAAAAACGATAATACGGCGGAAATCGGCTTTGAAGAGCAGATTTGGAAAGCCGCGGACAAGCTACGGGGCAACATTGATGCTTCGGAATACAAGAATGTGGTTCTCGGCCTGATCTTCCTGAAGTACATCTCCGACAAGTTCGATCAGAAGCATCAGGAGCTTGTGGATGAAGGCGAAGGCTTTGAAGAGGATCGCGACGAGTACATGGCAGAGAATATTTTCTTTGTGCCTGAAAATGCACGTTGGAATGTGATTGCCGCCGCTGCGCACACTCCAGAGGTTGGCAAGGTAATCGATGAGGCTATGCGTTCGATTGAATCGGAGAACGATAAGCTGAAGAATATTCTCCCCAAGAACTTTGCCCGTCAGGAGCTCGACAAGCGCCGCTTGGGCGAGGTTGTGGATCTGTTCACCAACGTAAAGATGGCGGATAAAGGTGACAGCAGAGATATTCTTGGACGCACCTATGAATACTGCTTGGCCAAGTTCGCGGAAGCTGAAGGCAAGAATGCTGGAGAGTTCTATACGCCGGCCTGCATTGTGAAAACCTTGGTTGAGATTATTGAGCCTTACCATGGGCGGGTCTATGATCCTTGCTGCGGGTCTGGCGGCATGTTCGTGCAGTCGGCCAAGTTTGTTGAACGGCATCAAGGCAAGATTTCTGATCTGTCCGTATACGGGCAGGAAAGCAACCCGACTACATGGAAAATGGCGACGATGAATCTTGCCATCCGTGGTATTGACGCCGATCTTGGCGATCATAATGCGGATACGTTCTTTAATGATCTGCATAAGAACGAGAGATTCGATTTCATTCTTGCCAATCCGCCATTCAATCTGAAAGATTGGGGAGGGGATAAGCTCAAAGAAGACCCGAGATGGGATTACGGCACTCCGCCAGAAGGCAACGCCAACTTTGCATGGATGCAACATATGATTCATCATCTGCAGCCGGCTGGAGGGCGTATTGGTCTAGTGCTTGCCAATGGCGCTTTATCAAGTCAAACGAGCGGTGAAGGCGATATTCGAGCCAACATTGTCGCAAAAGATTTGGTCGAAGGCATCATTGCCATGCCCGATAAGCTTTTCTATAGCACGGGTATTCCTGTGAGTCTGTGGATAATCACAAACAAGAAGGCCCAGCCGGGCAAGACCTTGTTTATTGATGCGAGGGACATGGGAACCATGGTTTCTCGTAAACTGCGTGAGTTCACCGATGAAGACATCGCCAAGGTATCGGGAGCGTTCGACGCATTCCGTGCTGGAACACTGGAAGAGGAGAAGGGCTTTTCTGCCATCGCCACAACTGAGGACATTGCCAAGCAAGACTACATTCTCACGCCAGGCCGCTATGTAGGCATTGCCGAACCGGAAGATGACGGTGAACCATTCGAAGAGAAAATGAAGCGGCTAACTGGTGAGATTTCCAAGTGCTTTGAGGAATCCAGCCGCTTGCAAGAGCAAATCAAGAAGAATCTGGAGGCAATTGGGTATGGGATGTAAAGTCGTACTTGGCGATATTTGCAGCTTTAGTCGTGGAGCGAGCATTCCCCGTGCCCGTATGCACGACACCGGAGATTACCTCTATATCCATTATGGTGACCTTTATAAAGGGTTTGACCTGCGCATTGATGTTGAAAGTCCATCAAAACCTATTCCGTTTATTCTCCGCGGTGAAAAGGTTAAAGAAAGTCAGTGCCTTAAAGATCAGGACATCGTGTATGTGCTTACTTCGGAAACTGTTGATGATTTGGGACATGCTTATCTTTTCAACAATCCACAAAATAAGCTTGCTGTTTCGGGTACTGAGACGACTATTGTCCGTGTTAAACGCAGAGATCTTGTTATACCTGCCTATCTCAACTACCTTATGAGTTCTCCTTGTTTTATCGGTGAGCTTCGTCGGTATGTAAGAGGTATGAAAGTATTTCGTGTCCATCCTGCTGATGTGTCTCGAATTGAAATTGAACTTCCTCACATCGAGACACAGCGAAAAGTGGTTTCAATACTTGATTCGATTTATACGAAGCAAAGAATCAATACTCAGCTAAATGGCTATTTAGCTG
>OLPY01001516.1_pt1 | contig 16130 bp, 12 predicted proteins | sample 1672481 | NCBI WGS metagenome assembly OLPY01 (sample SAMEA3136691, study PRJEB25190) | human gut metagenome | biome: human gut; feature: human-associated habitat; material: faeces | place: Austria | collected 2013 | reverse complement strand
CTGGAAATGAGCCTTCTTATACGTAAGCCCGTTCTCCACGAGGCATCCTCCAACTGCAATTTGACAAACGCCGTGTATCTTAAACCCAATTTCATGCGTTGCGCCATGACAAAGAGGCGTACCCAGCCTCCCCATAGGGCCATCATTGCACCAACAAGAGGCGCGGGGGTCAAGATGCGCAGTGAGGATATCGCGGAACTGTCGGCAAGGGTGCTGCTTGCGTACTACGACAACGATATCGAACCTTTTCTGAACGCCTGCCATCCGAACGTGCTTTGGATTGGCCCCGGCGAAGGTCAGATCATCCAGATGCAGGAAACGCTCAGGAATACCTTCTATGCCGAGAAAAACAACCTGACGTTTGCAGTACACGACCTCAGCGTCACTGTGCTTCCCACCGGAAGCCCCTCGGTCTTCGAGGTAGTCATGATGTTCCTTGTCGACACCTTCTGGCCAACTGGAGCAACTGGCCGTGTAAGCCAGCGAATCCATCTCAGCTGGGTAGGCTGCAAAGAGACGCCGCGCATTCTACTGTGCCATATCTCAAACGCCATCGCATATGATGAGCGCGACACCATTTATCCCCTGCATTATGACGAGACCTTTGGAACGGAGGTGCACTACGAAGGGGCTCCCGCCTCAGGCAGGGTCTGCTTGCACGCAAAAGGGCGCACGTCGATTTTCCTCGACCACGAGCGCATCATGTATGCAGGGAGTTGCGGCCGTCACGCGCTTGTCCATACATCCGACGGCATCTATGAGGCCACCGAGTCGCTTTCGGCAATTGCCAAGCTCTACCAAGACCTGCTTGTGCGCTGCCATGCAAGTTACCTGGTCAACCCGGCTTTCATCTCAAGCATTTCGCGTTTTCAAGTTGAATTGCACAACGGAACAATCTTGCCAATCCCAGAGAAGAAATACACGACCATCCGAGCGCTTCTCGAGCAGAGGATGCACTAGAGAAGCGGCAGGAGACTCCTTAGGCGGGGCGGCAAAACACCCCGCGGCCCCTCCCGGGCACTTTTCCAGCGCCAAATCGGGAGATGCGTTGCCCAACCACAGCCGACGTCATCTTCGCCTGCCGCACACAAAAAAGCGCACCTGCGGGCTTTAAACCCTGACAGGTGCGCTTTGAGACAGAACGCAATCTTGTTTACGGAGTTCTCTTAGCTCAGGAAGTCCTGGATGATCTGCTCCTCGGCCTCTTCCTCGGTGAGACCCAGGGTCATGAGCTTGATGATCTCCTCGCCGGCAATCTTGCCGATGGCAGCCTCGTGCACAAGCTGGGCGTCCTCGGAGTCGGCCTCGATGCCCGGGATAGCGCGGACCTTGGCCTTGCCCATGAGGATGGCGTCGCACTGCACGTGACCGCGGCAGTCGGCAGCGCCGATGACCAGCGGGTTGAAGATCTGCTGCGAGTTGTCCTTGGCAACCGAGCGGCTGATGACCTGCACGGAGGAGCCGTCGCCCTCCATAACGACCTTCATGTTGGAGGTCGCGGTCTGGTCGCCCGTGGTCATGAGCTTCTCGGTGAGGGTAAGTTTGCAGTTGGCACCCAGGTAGCAGTCGGTGTCGCGCACGGTGCTCGAGACGCCCTCGATCTGCACAGTGAGCATCTCCATGGTGGAGCCGTCCTCCATGTGGACCTCGGTCACCGGGTTGAGGATGCGCGCACCCTCGCCCGAGCCCTCGCCGTAGTGCTTCTCGAGGTAGACGACGCGGCTGTTCTTGCCCAGGAAGAAGCGGTGAATACCGTCGTGCTGGGAGTCCTCGCAGCCGTCGTTGTGCACGCCGCAGCCAGCAACGATGTACACGTCGGCACCCTCGCCGATGAAAAAGTCGTTGTACACCTTGTCGGTGAGGCCGCTCTCGGTGAGCACCACGGGGATGTGGAGCTGCTCACCCTGGGTGCCAGGGGCGACGTTGATATCAATGCCCGGCAGGTCCTCCTTCGTCGTGATGACGATGTTCTCGGAGTTCTGGCGGGCCGCAAGGTGACCGTCCTTGCGAATGTTGATGGCGCCCGTGGTCTCGCCAGCCTTCATGTCAGCGATAATCTGAAGCATGTCGGAGGTGATGGAGTCGATCTCGCTCGCATCAAGGGCGCCCGTCTGGGCGGCCGCAGCCGTGTTCTGCTCTTCGCTCATCTCTAATCCTCCGGATTCAGGGACCACTGGCCCAGCTCGGTGTCAACAGTGCCCAGGCCGCACGAGACGTTGGCGGCGTGGCGGCGAATCATGAGGGTGGGGAACATCTCCTCGCGCGTGCCCTGGCGATCGACGCGGCCGTCCTTGATGACCACGATGTTGTCGGCGATGTCCATGATGCGCTCCTGGTGCGAGATGATGACCAGGGCGTGGTCGGGCTGGTCATCATGGAACTTTTGGAACGTACCGATAAGCCTGTCGAAGCTCCAGAGGTCGATGCCGGCCTCGGGCTCGTCGAAGATGGCCAGGCGCGGGTTGCGCGCAAGCACCGTGGCAATCTCGATGCGCTTGAGCTCGCCGCCGGAGAGGCTCTTGTCTACGTCACGCATAAGGTAGTTGCTCGAGCACAGGCCCACAGCGCTCAGGTACTCGTTGCACTCCTGGGCCGAGATCTTCTTGCCCGAGGCGAGTTTGAGAAGCTTGCGGACCTTCATGCCCTTGAAGCGAGCCGGCGCCTGAAAACCGTAGCCGATGCCCATGCGAGCACGCTCGTCGATGGTAGCTGCGGTAATGTCCTTGCCCTCAAAGTCAATGCGGCCCGACGTGGGCTTCTCGATGCCCATGATGAGGCGCGCGAGCGTGGACTTGCCGCCGCCATTGGGGCCGGTGATGACCGTGATCTTGCCGGCTTCGATGTTCAGCGACAGGTCGTCGATGATACGCCTGCCGGGAACGGGCTTTCCTGCGGCGTCAGTGCCCGCCGGTGCCTCAAACGCGATGTTCTCGAGTGTGAGCATCGCTCCTCCTTCTCCCTGATACTCCCAATCCCGCCTGCAGCACGTGGCCGCAGATCTTGATGGGGTTCAGTATAGGCGAAAAGGAGTTCAAATACCCGCAAGTTACTAGGATTTGTTTGGCAAATTTTCCGTGCGCCCTTAAAGCTGGGCCAACAGGCATTTGACAGCCCAGAATGTAGCACTTGAAAACCCAGCCGTCTGCTTCGGAATTTTGTTCGGAATCTGGTCGACGACCCAGGTGCACTATACATCTAAGCGACACCCTCAGAAGCAACGCGAGACTTCGCGGCGCGTTTGCGCTCATACATCTGGACATCCGCGCGGCGTATGCACCCCCGCATGTCGTCCCCAGGCTCAAAATGAGCATGTCCGATTGACACGGTGGTCATCCAGGAATGCTCCGCGTTCAGATCGGCAATCTTTTTGACAAAGGTCTCCTCAAGGGCGTCCACCCCCGCCATGTTGCGATGCAGGATGACGCTGAACTCGTCGCCGCCTATGCGGAAGCAATTGCCATCACGTCCGTACACATCGTAAATGGCCTTGGCAACGGTAACGAGACACTCGTCGCCCACATCGTGGCCATGCTTGTCGTTCACGCTTTTAAAGTCATCGACATCGAAGAAGATTACCTCCACCGAATCGCAGAGGTTCGAAAGGCGGGCCGTGTAGCTTTGCCTGTTAAACAAGCACGTAAGGGCATCCGTCTGCTGGACAAACAGACAGTAAAGCATATAGAAGAAGATCCCGCACACGGCAAGAGTAGCCCAAACCATCAAGACAGAGGTATCAATAACGTTCACGACGATTGCAACAGCAACAAAAGTAAGGACAAGCCAGGGGATATAACGGACACGCATCTCAAGCCGGGTGAGATAATGCATCGTCTCCCGCATGACATAGATTGCAACAACGCCGTACGTGGCAATGTACAGGGGGTACAGGGGCCCCCTGGAGAAGACGGCGTTGTCATCGACGACGAAAACGAGCCCCGAAAAGGACAAGGCAAACTGGACGGTCGCATGGACTCCGGCGACGATAAACGCTATCCGCACATACTTGCTTTTCTCATTGATAAAGGCAGCGGAAACCGCAATGGGCGCGAACAGGGCGCACGCGTAATCGAGCGCCTGCGCTATGCACATAATGGGACGAGCAAACGCGCCGGCGCCATCAAGCCACACGGTGAGGAACTCAGAGGTCGAGCCCACGATAATGCCAGCAAATGCAAGCGTGAACAGGCGCTGCACACGGCGCGGAAGCACGACGTTAGCGCGCACCATGGCAATGGCGATGAGTGATGCGAAGAGCACGAAGGCTTTAACGTACAGATAGTACTTGTCCATAACTCCCACCGCGATGCCGACAAATTGTCTATCAGTATAGTATGCCGCGCGGCATCGCCCGGTGCGGTCAACACATTGTAAAAGAATCAAGGCGCAAAAAAGCGGGCACACGTTCTGGCCGGTAGCTACGAATCCTCTCGCTGAGCCATAGGCGTACCCACTCGATGTCGCCGATACCCAAGGTAGTTGCATATGGAGACAACCTGTATGAGTAAAACTACATCCAAACGCAGGGCGCCTCCAGACATGTCATGCTACCCATGAGCACGGCCAATCCGTAAGCGCTCGCTCACATTACGCCAATTAAGATATGCATGCAAATAGATCAAACCAACTGGTGCCAATCTGCACCAAAAAACGGGAGCGTCTTTGCGGCGCTCCCGTCCACTTGCTTGGTATTGGTTTTCGGACCCCAGTGCCTTAGTGCACGCAGGCCTGGTCGAGCCTCATCGGGCGCAGGTCGCCAGCGATGAACTTGTCGATGACAGCGCCCACCGTGGGGGCCATGGCATCGATGTACACCGAAGCGCCGTTCTGCGTGAACGCACGGAACGGGGGCTGACCCATACCGAGAACAACGATGGCGTCGATGCCCAGGCTGAGCGCGTACTGGATGACGCCGCCGCAGCCGTACTCATCATGGTCAACGTTCTTGAAGACCTCGACCTTCTCCACCTTGCCGTCCTCAATCGTGGCGATGGTGAAGTAGGGCGAATGGCCAAAGTGGCCGCTGCGCGTGCTCTCGAGGCCCTGGTCAGTATCGCTGGGAACCGCAACCCTCATGTGAATCTCCTTCTCCGTTGTGCAACAGTGAAGTCGCACTCTCCGTATAGAACAGCCCCCCGGTCCTTCGCAGGGAACCGGCAGGCTGCAAGAGCCCAATCTACCTCGGACGACAACCCCTACTTGTCCTCGCCGCCCGCCACGCTCGTGCACCTGCAGCCCTCGCAGAAGGCACAGCGTGGCTGCCCCTGGCAATCGCATGCTGTACGCGTGAGGCCGATCCACTCGCTGACCTGGTCACGCACCTGCGCCAACACCGTCTCGTCCACCACGTAGTGCACATGACGGCAATGGCGCACGGCAGTCACAAGCCCGCAGTCCTTAAGCTGCCCCATATGCTGTGACACCGCTGCCTCGCTGATGCCGAGCGCCTGGGCGAGCGAACGGGGGCAGTGATGTCGTTCGAGCAGCAGCATGAACATTTTGAACCGCGTGGGGTCGCCAAGTGCCTTTGCGACCTTGCACATGTCCATCGAGCTGCCTCCCCTCCCAATGACTCCCGGTGTTTCACACATCAATTAAGCAATCGCTTAACCAACAAAGACAAAACACACTCTACGCCTGTTTTTGCTTAAGTCAATACTTAATTATTGTAATCTCATCGAATGTCGCAAGGGGGTTCGCCAGCGGCAAAGCGCGCGTACGGAGCGCACGGCGGCGGCAATGGGCCCAAAAAGCCCAAAAGTATGCGTTATACCGGAAGCAGGAACGCTACAAGGTTGTACGAGAAAAACGCGCAATCCATCTACCAGGTGTTTTGATTTCACGATAATCGAGCATCAGACCCTGGTTGAGTTATAACGCATACTTTTGGCGTTTTTGGACACTAACAGGGGCCGGTTGCCGGCCAAAGGGGGCAGTGAGAGGTCCTCGCCTCGCCCGCTGCACACAAAAGGACCCCGCGAGATTGCTCTCGCGGGGTCCTTCGGGGGGGGGAGGGCCCTATGCGTTAGGGTGTACGCAAAGCTTTGGTGTTACTCGGCCTCGGGGTGATAGCCCATGACGGCGGGCGTACCCTGGGGCATGATGCACGAACCAGCGCCGATCCACTCGCGGTCGCGGCGGTCGCCGTAGGTGTTGCGCAGGATGTACAGGTTCTGGGGGCCGTTGCCCTCGTCGGGGAAGCTGAACATCTCGTCCTCGGTGAAAGGCTGGACGTACTCGGTGAGCTTGAAGCGAGCGTTCATGGTGGCGTCATAGGAGACGTCGTCGCCAGGCTGGCCGGGACCCTCGAAGGACTCGAGGCCCTCGTCGAGGTCGCCGAAGAAGCGCGCACGGCCGCCGCAGGTGCGGACGCATGCGGGCAGCTCGCCCTGCTCAACGGTGTCGTGGCACATGGTGCACTTCTGCACGACGTTGAGGTCCTCGTTGAGGTAGCGCACGCCGTAGGGGCAGGCGCTGATGCACAGCTGGCAACCGATGCACTGCTCGGCGTCGATCTGCACGGTGCCGTCGTCGAGCTTGACGGAGGCGCCGGTGGGGCAGACCTCGACGCACTCGGGGTTGGCGCAGTGCTGGCACTGAACAGGCAGGTAGTACATGTCGACGTCCGGGAAGTCACCGGTGCCGCCGGCCTTGGGCACAGGGCCGACACGCAGGGTGCGGACCCAGAAGTTGCCCACGGGGACGTCGTTGATGAGCTTGCAGGCCACGGTGCAGGACAGGCAGCCCGTGCAGCGGTTCAGGTCGGTGATGATCGCTTTCTGAGTCATTGTTAGGCCTCCGTAGCTTCCCACTCAGGCTCGCCCTCAACGCGCTTGCGCAGACCGGTGATCATCCACTGCTTCAGACGCGGGTCGGAAGCGTCGGTGATGACGGGGTTGCCGTCGGGGTCGCAAGGCACGGGGTTGCCGAACGGCGAGTTGTCGGCGGTTGCCGCGTACACGAGTGCCGGGATGGCACGGGCGTTGTGCGAACCGCAAACGGGGTCGCCGCCGCGCGGGTTCAGCGTGCAGTTGATGTTGACGAGCTCGAAGCCGTGGCTCGCCGTGTCGATCTCGGGGTACCACCAAGCATGGTTGGCGTTGATAACGCCCTGCTGAATGCCGTAGTAGGAGTCGATGACCTCGCGGACCTTGCCCCACGGAGTCTCGATCCACACCCACTGGCCGCACTCCAGGCCCAGACGCTCGATGTCGTTGGGGTTCATCTGGAGGCGCGGATAGGGCCAAAGCTCACGGCACCAGGGGAGCTGACGGTGCTCGGAGTGGAAGTACACGGGCTGACGCGAACCGGTCGTCATGATGAACGTGTTGTCCGGGTACGCCTTGAGGCTGTCGACGTAGCCAGGGTTGAGGAACGTCGAGGTGTCGATCTGGTCGGCCAGAGAGGCATCGTAGTACTCGGGGTGGTTGACCGGCGAGTCGATGGGCTCGTGGTACACGGGGAACCATTCGCCCTCGTCGATGTAGGCCTCGCAGACCAGGGACCAAATCTCGACCAGGCCGGACGCCGTCATGAAGCCAGGATGGTTGTCGACCAGCGGGAACAGGTTGAAGCCGCCCTGCTGACGACGCATGCACATCTCGTGACGACGGTAGAAGCCCCAACGCTCGGGGTGCCACTCGCGGCAGCAGAACCAGCCCTCGTTCTGGAACTTCTCGGCGGCCTGCTTGAAGGTGGGGCCATCCGGGAACTCGGCGGTCTTCCAGGCGTCGGTGTTGTCGGTCAGGATGCGGTCATGGTCGGGCCACAGGTAGCTGGGAGCACCGGCAAGGGCGTTGGTGTACTCGTCGCCCAGCAGCTCGGTCCACTTGGCCACGTTGCTCTCGGAACCAGCGGCGACCGTCGTGATGTAGTCCTCGGTGGAAGGAGCAGCCTCGGTGTCGCGCGTGTTCCACGGCACACCCATGGCGCGGTACATGCCGCAGTTCCAGTCGGGGTCGTAGATGGCCTCGCCGGGAGCCTTGATGGCAGCCTGGCCGCAGCCAAAGACGCCGCCTGCACCCTGGGAGACGCGCGTGGTGTCGCACTCAAGCCAGTGCCAGCAGGGGAAGATGATGTCGGCGTTGCCGTTGTTCGGGCAGAACCAAAGGTTGATGTCGACGAAGAAGTCGAGCTTGGTCATGCCCTCCCAGGCGCGGTCGATGTTGGACATGTTCATGATGTCGCCGGACTGGCACACGCCGCCGTGGAGGGCGTAGGGAATGTCGTCACGGTCGTTGCAGCATGCGTCCCACACCGTGCCGGCGTCGACCCAGCGGGACCAGTAGCGGTTCAGCGGGTAGCGCTCGGCGTCGACCTCGCCGGCGTTGCGCTCGAAGACCGTCTTGGGGTTAGGCCAGGCCTGAGAGGCGCGGAAGGCGCCGCCGATACGCTTGGCGATAACGGTCAGCTCGTCGTCGGTGGGCTCCTCGGTGCCGTAAAGCTCGGTCAGCGGGGAGTTGGCGTCCTGCTGATGCTTGATGTAGTCCTTGAGCCAGCTCTTGACACCGTCGAAGTCGAGGTCGCGGCCTTCCCAGACCTTGGCCTCGTCGCCATAAGGGCTGCCGGCCTGCATGTTGGAACGGCCGGGGTTGCCATCGAACTGCGACTTGGAGGAGCCGCGGTTGCCGGCAGGCTCGTCGGCGTTGCCCGTGATCTCGGAGAGGATCATGAGGATACGGGTGTTCTGAACGCCAGTGCCGTTCTGGTCGGGAGCGAGCTGGAAGTGGATGCCGCCGTTGCCGTAGTCAGGATCGATACGGGTCGTCCAGGTCTTGACGGCGAGCTCGATGTCAGCGGCCTTGACGCCGGTGATCTCCTCGGTGGCCTCAAGGTTGTACTGGCTGGACAGGTCATGCAGGTTGTCCCAGACGGTGCGGCACTTGTAGGTCTTGCCGTCCTTGAGCTCGACCTCGATCTCGCCGGGGAAGAGCGCGGGCTGCTTGGGCAGGCCCTCGGGGTTGCACTCGTCGGAACCCTCGGGGAAACGCTCGGGCTCGGTGGCCGGGTCGGCGAAGGAGGACTCGTCGGGCAGGAAGCAGCGGCCGTTCAGGCCGGTCGGGGAATCGATCCAGCGACCGGTGGTCGGGACGACGTGCTCCTCGCCCTCCCACTTGCCAAGCTCGGCATCCCAGTAGGTCAGGCGCTCGTTGGCCTCGTCCCACACCATGAAGCGCTGATACTTGCCGTCTTCCTTGATGTCGGCCTCAGTGAGCAGGCGGGTCTTCATCTCGATGCCGCCGTTGCCCTCAACGAGCCAGCCCTCGGTCAGCCACGGCTTGTCCTCGACCACGAGGAACGGAGCGTTGGACCAGCGGCGCACCATGGTGTCGTCGTAGGCCTCGTTCTCGATGATCCAGTTGAGCCAGCACAGGGCCAGGGCGCCGTCGGTGCCGGGGCGCAGGGGCAGCCAGATGTCGGCCTCCTTGCCGGAGGGGCAGATGCGCGGGTCGACGAGGATGTGGTGGGCAGCATGGGCCATGACGTCGTTGACGCCGCGGTTGTTGGTGTCGTAGTTGGAGATTGCGGTCTCAGTACCCCACTGGACATAGACCTTCGGCTCTTGCTCGACCTCCATCCAAGGAGAACCCATCTCGTCGGTCATGATGCCGCCGAAGTGACGCGGGCCCTTGCAGACCTGGTAGGCAAGGTGAGCGTTGGGGGTGCCGAAGAGCTGCTTCATGCCCTGGTAAGGACCAAGCGACCAAACGCGGGAGGTACCGCACATAACGAAGATGGACTGTCCGCCGTACTTGTCGACGCACTCGCCCAGACCCTTGCCGGCGAGCTCGAAAGCCTCGGCCAGAGAAATGCGGACCCAGCCGGGATCGTCCTCGCCCTTGGGGTTGGTACGCTTGACGGGGTAACGCACGCGATCGGGGTGATAGGCAGCCTGCATGGAAGCCTGAGACTTCGAGCAGCTGTGACCGCGGGAATGGTTGGACTGGTCGTCGCCCTCGACCTTGACCGCCTTGCCGTCCTTGACGGTGACCCACACGCCGCACTCGACCTTGCCGCAGGCACGGCAGCAAGAACGGACGCGCTTAACCTCGCCGGCAGTCTCGTCGACACCCTCGGCCAGAGCCTGCAGCGGCTTGGTGGTCGAGGAAGCGAGAGCGCAAGCAGCCGCTGTGATTGCGGTTGCCTTGACGAAGTTACGGCGGCTCATGGTGAGCTTAGCCATACGTTCTCCCTCCATAGTGGTGGATGTTCGCACCCGTTTGGGTGCCGGTGTTGCCAATAGGCTCGTGCCGGCGTCGTGCCGGCCTCGTGCGCTTACTCCGGAAGAAAGCGTCGGCGGCATCGACTGTAAGGCGTCCCCCACATGCCGCACGCGCCTTTCGGCAACGGTTGCATACTGGCCCGCGCACGTCGGTGTCGACTCAAGACGCATGGTCGATTCTGGTGGATCTGTTTCTTGGATGAGGGCCGCCTCAAGAATCATGAACGTGAGATGATGAGGCGTTTACCTGGTATTTTCTTCACGCGTAGCAAGCATTGGCCTAAAAGGCGGCCAAGGCGAAGCCTTCTGGCGCACACCCACAATATGTCAAACTTGCCCCCGAATACGCCTGTGGAAACCCCGCAGTCATGCCGTATAATGTCTGAGCATATGAGGACATGAGGGGCCAGGGGGAGACAACCGATGTCGCAATGGACGCGTGAGATCACGCATGCTTTGGGATTCAACGAGCGGCACGCCGAGCCAGGAACGGGTGCAGCGTTGGCCTTTGCGTTCGGAGCCACCCTGCAGGCGCCGTTTAGCATCTTCCATGCCAACGCGGCCACTTTTGCCCCTGAGGCAGCGCATGCCGTGTCCATCGCGTTCTTCTTGGCCATGGCGGTGTTCCCGGGCATCGTGTCGTATCGCCGAGCCGAAGCCTACGACTACTTCCGCAAGCCCTCCTGCGCCGTCACCTGGTCGCTCGTGTGCGCGGTCGTGGTGGGGGCGATCCCCCTCCTTGAGGCAGCGCAGATGGCAAACGTCGTGCTCCTAGCCATTGTGGGCGCGACGCTCGGCGTGGGACTGACCGCCATCTTCCTGTTCCTGGCGCATCTCTTTACGCGCGCCTACATCCCCGACATCCTCAAGCGCGCGTTTGCCGGCGCAGCTTTTGCTATCCTGCTTGAGGCCGTGATTATCGTGCGCCTTCCCCATCCCTGGGCCTATGTCGCATGCGCCGTGCTTCTGGCAATCAACACGCCGGTTCTGGTCATGCTGCTCAAGACCGCCCCGGCAATCAGCGACACCGTGCACTTCAAGGCATACAGTGAGCGACCCGGCGAATTCCGCCTCTTTGCGGCCAAGGTTGCCATGCCGGTGGCATGCACGGGCATCGTGCTGCGCATGTTCTATGACCAGTCGGAGCACTTCATGGAGGTGCTGCCGCTCCCCGACTTTCTCAACGACGTAACGTTGGCGGTGTTCATCGGCGTGGCCTACGTCATCACCTGCTTTGCCATCTACGGCGTGCGCAGCTTTGGCTGGCCGTTTGCCCAGTTCTTCAGCTTCCTCATCCCGCTTGTGTGCCTCTACGGCTCCGTCAGCGTCTCCACCGTCGTTGCAAGCACGGCGACCTATGACGGAGGCACACCGATGATGGTGTGCGTCACGCTGGCTCTCACCTGGTCGTTCATGGGTGGGGCGAGTCTTGAGTACCTGATTCGCAGCGCCTCGGTGTTTGGCATGGGCCTGTCGAGCCTGGCCGTGGGCATCCTTGTGGGCGGCATCTTTGTACATGCGGGCCTTCTGGGCACGCCGCTGGGCAGCGTCTTGCTCGCGCTCGTATGCCTCGCCATGGCCATCGGCTATCTGCCACCCCGTCCTGCACCCAACCTCACGCGCTCGAATTACACCACTCCCCTGCGCTCGACGACGGCACCCGACGACGAACCGGAAGAGACAGACGACGAAATTGCAAGCGAAGAGGAGCTCGCCAGTGAGGTGGCCGCTGCCGCAAAACCGCATGCACCCGTGAGGGGCCGCTTCATGCGCCGCTGCGACACGGTGGCGCAGACCTTCTTGCTCTCTGCACGCGAGACCGAGGTACTCTACCTGCTTGCCAAGGGCCGCTCGATGAACCACATCATGGAAGAACTCATCATCTCCGAAGGCACGGCCAAAACCCATATCAACCACGTGTACAAGAAGCTCAACGTTCACTCCCGCCACGAACTCCTCGACCTCATCGAATCCATCGAGGTAGAAGACGTGGACTTCGAGGGATAGGGCGGCAAGGAGTCTTGTCTTTAAGACGCATCACCAACAAGAAACGGGGTCATCGGTGCCAACTCCGATAACCCCGTTTTCCCGCGCATTACCCAAAGAGCCTATGTGACCTGTGACCCATCGAGACAGAACGCTCCTTCAAGCAGGATTTCATTGCCTGCGTCCGTCACAACAACTGCCCGGCAGCCCTGCCATGAAGCGACTGCAACCCCGACAAAATCGTCTGTGACCTCAGCTGCAAACCAGGCGCGATTCTGAGAAATTTCATTGTGCTCGAATCGACCCAGCATCCTGAGAGAAGCGCCGTCGGATGGAAATGCATATCCGAAAACAGTATGAGTCGCCTGAATGGACATGCTTTCGGCATTCTTTTCCGAAGATCCCACTTGAAGAATAGTCGTACCTCGGTAAACGAAGTTCCCAAGATACTCGACACATGACGATCCGCTCAGTTGATACCCTGACTCAGTATCTTCTGCAGCAACATCAACCTGAACCGCATGAAGACCTGTAGGCACCGGCATCGCATACCGCAAAACAAAGTCCGCATCCTCATCGGAGAGTGGCTCTCCCACCTCGTGCGTACGGATAATGTCCTCAAAGCGCGCCGCAACATCACCCTGGGCTAAGTTGCTATTTGCAGGAAAGTCCCAAGAAGTAATCGTCGCAGCCTGAGCCGCAGTCTCGCAAGCGAAAGGGCAAGATGCAGCGAGCAACATAGCAGCGCCAGATTCCACAAGGGTACGTCGAGACACAGACGCGTTGTTCACCATTCATGCCTCCCGCACAACATCTAAGAAACGGAGATTATGTTTCCGTCGGCCGTGGTGATTGTCGCTGAGTAGTGGAAGCGATATGAAGTCGTGAACCCAACATACTGATCATAGAACTCAGCGGTGAACCAATTGCGGTTGTACCCTGTATAGGTTTGCGAATAATTATGGGTGACAGTGTCCAGATAAAACCCTATATAGCCACAATAGATAGAAATTTGCTGGGAGACGCTCTGCCCGGAACCAGCTTGAATGGTCGCACCTAGCTCATAATCGCCCACACCATTCTGATAGGCATTGCCCATGATTTCATAGGTTGCACCATTGTAGTAACGCGACCCATAAATTGTGTCAGTTTTACGAGCGCCTGAAGGCGTGGCATACAGGTCAACAAACTCGCGATCACTCGGCGAAAGCAGATCTCCCTCCGAATAGGTTTGCGCCATCTGAATGAAGCGTTGATTGATCGCGCTTTCATCAAGCCCCTCATTCTCCGGGAACATGCATTCAGCCTGTGCCTGTCCCATAAGAGCAGTCGTCCCTGTAATTAGACCCACGAGAGCAAAGGCCGTTCCAGCAACCAACTCACGCCGAGACATTCTGATACTCATAAACGCCCCTTCCATCTAGACAGAAACCCTACGGACCGTACGGTGGGACTATCCCCACCGCATCATCGACAGTAGCCGAGATGGGCGCACATGGCTTCACATCGAGATGGTGAATGCCTCATTTGTGCTGGTAAACCTTGCCAGAATTCTTTTCAGTCGAAACAAGCGGCATGATGAGATCGATCAATTCTTGCTGAGAGTGAACTGAGAGCTTGGTGTAGATGTGCTTGGCATGACTGCGTACAGTATTGATGCTTACCGAAAGGTCTCTGGCTATGTAAGGAGCAGTTCTACCATTAAACAGACCCTCAAGGACATCGGCTTCCCTTGGCGTCAGACCATACTTCTGGGCAATCGCTGGCATAGCATTTGACTGCAAATCATTGGGCTGCGTCGCTCTAGGATGTTTGACAGACATGGCATGCAACCAATAACAACTTGCCCCGTAGACAACCAACGATAAGAGGCACAGTTGAATCAAAAGGTCCCGATCATGTAAGAGAGCGCCCACTACCTCCAATGTCGGCACAAAGAAACTGCATGCGACAGCAACAAGAACAAGACGCACACCCAGGCTGTTCAAGCACGCGGAGTCATCGTCGGGGAAAAGCGAGGGCACCACAGACATCAGGACGAAAGCAGCACATACAACCCCGCCTGTAAAAAGGACTAACTTGAGGGCGAGCATCGACTGCCAGCTTGAACTCATCAATACGCCCAACAATAACGCCGCGCCACAAAACAAAAGAGGAGCAACCAAACACGCCGAAACCCTGCGCACAAAAAGCACCAGAACACCTACAGGCAGGAGGCATCCGCAGCACATCAGCCCAAGGGCAGGTGTTCCAGGCACAGTGGTGTTTAACCAGGGTCGAAAGAAGAGGGAGAACAAGCAGGAAAAAGCCAGCCCCAAACTACCTGACACCGCAAGCGCCCGGGCATCAACAGGGCAGGGTCTCTTAGATAGCGATTCGTCCTCCGACGAAGAACCGAGAAAACTACGGGCGTACTTACACAAAAGGAAATGCACGGCTATTGGAAGAATCGGCAAGAAAACAGGCAGGCCAATACAAGCCATGACCAAGTAGTTGGTTGTCAGGAAGGCAACTGTCATCAAACAAAACAATACGATGGCAACGCAGCTTTCCAAAAAACACTCCGGCGAAGGCAGCTGCCGTGCAAACAAACACCAAGCAGATATGCAACCTATCTCAATAAAGCAGGTTATATACAGAGCAAGCGACCTCGAACTACCGGAGACACTTTGAAACACGCTGCACGCAATGACGAGCACGCACAGCGCAGCACTCGCGAGACAAGAGAACCCCCGCAGCTTTCCCATGCGAAAAAGAAGCAGCACGGCAATCACGGGCAAACAATACAGAGCCCCGAACGACGAGGCCACGGGGGTATAGAATCCCACCGCATTTGAATTGCCGCTTGCTCTTGTTCCAAGGACAAGAAGGACAGTGAGGGTAATCAAGGCGGCAAAGACACAGGCAGTTGGCCAAAGTCTGCAAGCAGCGATACGGATGTGCGCCATGCGACTATTTAAGCCGTCGGAAGACAACGAGGACTTTTCGGTTTGAACGAACGGATGTCCCAACACGTACCTCCTCGCGATGACAGTATCTTGCCGGCAATTATCGGCAACCACTCCAGAACCCCACAATGACCCGATGCTTGCAACCCATCCAGCCACTAGCCGCGATGCGCAAGACATAGGAAGACGAGGCGCGTAACTTCACACCGGGCTGTCAAACTGTTTTCAACAGCATGCAACATATGTCACGAGAACGAACTTGCTGTATTTACAAGAAAGAGGACTCCGAAAGCGAACTTTTCTTGCAAAACAGCGAACTGGTTCTCACGGGGGTTGGGAATGAACACTGCGGAACGCGGCGCATCAGGTTCCGCCCTTACAAACGCGGGTTCTCGTCCGCATCCCACTAAAAGCAGGTTCTGATGCGCAAGGCGTGCGGAACCGCGGCGTACTAAATGTACGTAAGGTTTCGCAGAACGCAGCGCATCAGGTTCTGCGACATCCTAGCGAGCGCGGTAAGCGGTCTTCTCGTCCTGCCAGGGGCATACCTTCTCCGACAGGATGTAGACGGTGCGGGGCGAGGCACCAACCTCGTCGTTGAACTGGTGCTGCGACGCAGGGTCGGCTGCAGCCAGTGCCTTCGAGGCATCGGACTCGGGATCGTCGAGGTCACCGAAGATGCGGGCGCCGCAGCAGCAGTTATGCACGCATGCAGGCTTCTCGCCCTTCTTGAGCCTGTCAATGCAGCCGTCGCACTTCTCGACGACGGAGTTGGCGGCGTCGAACCAGCGGGCGTCGAAGGGGCAGGCAGTCATGCACTGCTGGCAGCCGATGCACTGCTCCTGGTTGATGACAATCAGGCCGTACTCGTCCTCGCGGTAGGTGGCGCCGGTGGGGCACACCTCAAGGCAGGGGGCGTTATCACACTGCTGGCACGGGCGGGGCAGCCAGTACTGCTGCGGACGCGGCCACTCGCC